>Ga0209289_100014_pt1 | contig 134488 bp, 131 predicted proteins | sample GXS110809BmetaG_FD_184121 | JGI IMG/M metagenome (GOLD analysis project Ga0209289, IMG submission 184121) | Hot spring microbial communities from Gongxiaoshe hot spring, China to study Microbial Dark Matter (Phase II) - GXS 110809B (SPAdes)... ... | reverse complement strand
TCAGCTCCCTTTGGGGCTGTTCGTCGTCTCGGTGGGCAGCGTGATTCTGCCCAAACTTGCGGCACACGCTGCTGAAACAGACACACAGTCATTTGCCCAGACGCTGCGCGAGAGCGCGAAGCTTTCGCTCTTTATTCTTTTGCCGGCGACGGCGGGGCTCCTCGCGCTCGCCCAGCCCATCATTCAGTTGCTTTTTGAGCACGGCCACTTCACCCCTGAAGACACGCGTCTGACAGTATACGCGCTGATCAATTATCTGCCGGGGTTGATCGGCTACGCGCTCGCGTATCTCTTGACGCGGGCGTTCTACGCACTCCAAGACACGCGCACGCCGCTTCTTATCGGGGCAGTCACCGTCGCGCTCAATGTCATTTTCGATTATGCGCTCGTTGGGCCGATGGGCGTGGGGGGATTGGCGCTAGCGACTTCTGTAGCGGGCATTGCCAACGCGCTGCTGTTGCTTGGGGTGCTGCAACGCCGCCTCTCACAGAATATCTGGGCGACTGTGATCGTAGACTGCCAGATCGCTAAGATGCTCGGCGCGTCAGTGCTGATGGGGATCACCGTGCACGTTCTGGCTCTGTGGGCCAGCCCGCTGGGGGAAGTGCTCACAGTGGGGCTGAGCGTTGCCTTGGGAGCGAGCTTCTATATGGGGCTAGCATGGCTTGGCGGCTTTCTGGGGTCTCGCGCTCGGTTAGGGTGAGCTTTCCGGCACGACGCGCACCAGAACGTATAAGCCATAGCGATCCTCAACCGCATGTTTGAGTTCGAGGGCGCGATCTTGAGCCTGTCCTAACGCCGAGCGATCCCCGCTCATCCGAACTTCTAGATGAATGGCTTCGCCCTCAATTGCATCACAAGCTGTGATATGCGCCTGAGGGAACTCTTGCTGCAAGGCAAAAATCAGCTCTGCCGTAGCTTGCGCCACTTGATCCGGTGATAGCAGATGAACGCCTGCCATATACCCTCCTTGTGCACTCCTATAATGCTAAGCTTTGCTGTTGCGCCACAAGGCGCAAGACTTCATTAGCTATATCCAAGCCTTCTTGAGCTTGCGCTGCACTGAGAGAGCGTGCCTCGTAGTCGCCCTGAATGCGATAGAGGTAAAGCTTATCAAGCCGCTTGCGCAGCGATAGACCTTGCTGCCCCTGAGCGCGACAGAACTCATTGATCAATCCGCCATGGCGCTATAACCCTGCCGGAGGATCACCCAGAGCAACCCACATTGCCTGATAGCAAGCATAGTAACTGAGTGTTATACTCTCGGTATAGAAACCTTGCCTTAAGCACAGCTCCGCCGCAGCACGCTTTGCTTTAGCATTAGCCCAGCGACGCACCAGCTCATCCCGGCTCATTTGCTTTTTTATTTTAGCCTATCACACTCATAAAAACAATCGGGATCAGAGAGATGTCCCTGATCCCGATCTTGAACTGTTGTCCACCTACGGCCAGAACGGATCGTCTTCGCAATCTACCGTTGGGTCATCGACGGGGCAGTCTTCATCGCCAGGCGGGTCATCCGGCGGAGGTGGCAGCCCTTCTTCTGGGGGTTGCGGCTCTTCAGGTAATTCTGGGGCCTCCGTCGGCGGAAGCACGATCTCTTCTTCAGGAGCTGGACAGGACTTCCCTAATAACGGGCAGAGAAAGCTCTGGAACCCAAAACGATACGTGACTTCGACGCGATGCGTCAGCGGCAGTTCTGAGTGTGTCAGAACAGTATAATCGAACTGAAGGCCGCCGCGGATCCTCGCGCCAAAGCCTACGCTCGCTTGCACCAACACTGGGCTGACTAAGACCCCGCCGCGCACAGAGAGCTGCTGCACGCCAAAGCGCGCTAGCTGCGCGTTCGCAAGCCTATACTCTCCGCCGATGTGCACCGTGCCATTGGCTTCAATATCGGCAGCGATCACAGCTCCCGGCACGGGGCTGAGCGAAGCGCCAAAACGCAGCCCCATAGAAAAATCTTCGCTATGCCCACTGCCATAATTGACCCCTAAGCCCAACAGATTCTCTAACACGATGCCGATGCGCAGCCCGCCTAAGCCTCCTAGATTATTGAGCTTATAGAAGAGCGCTGGCTCGAGGGAAAACCCCGCGCCGCTCCCTTCGGGCAGCGTGTTCATGGTCAAAATCTTGGCGCGCAGCCCAACAGCGAGATTCTGCAGCGCCCCCAAGCCCGCACCCAAAGGTAAATCAGCGAAAGAGATGCCCCCAGCGACCGTCAAGCCGACTTGGGTGAAATCGAAGCTTCCCGACTGCACGGGCCTATTGTTCTCATCGCGCCAGGGGATATTCGAGACGCTCAAGAAGACCAGCCCGACGCCAAGGTTGCGCCCTCCAGCTACGAGAGAGCCGTAGACAGCTCGCCCGAAGCGCGACTCGACCAACCCGTGCGCGCTGGCGCGCTCAAGAAACGCTAATCCAGCGGGATTATAGACCAACGCATAGGCGTCGTCAGCTACCCCCGTGAAGGCACCGCCCAGCGCCGCCGGGCGCGCCCCACGCTCCAAGTCATAGAGCGACAGCAGCGTCTGTCCCGAAGCTGATCCGATATTTGCCATTGCAACGAGCAGAGCTATACAGAGCAAGCCCTGGCCCACCAAGACTGTGAACTTCGAACTGTGAACTCGGAACTGTCTCATCGCAGCCCCCTTATCGCTGGACGGCCAAGACCCCGATCGCTGACTTGAAGCTTCGGTTGTCCTGCGCCGTCACGGAGAGCAGATAGAAGTACGGCCCATTGGGCAAGGGCCGACCGACATTGTCTGTGAGATTGTAAACGAACTCGGTCTTGGTTACGTCCAAATCTGTGCTGAAGACGAGTTCACCCTTGATATTGAAGATTCGCAAAGTCGCTTGGCGTGCGGGCGCTGGCAGCGTCCAGCTGTAGACGAACTTCGTGCGGTCTTTGGCGGGATTGGGATAGTTCGCGATCGAAACTGTAATCTGCGCTGGAGGCCCAACAGTAATCTTCTTTTCTACAGGCTGGCTCCTGGCGCCCTTGTCATCAGTTACAATCAGCTTCACGGTAAACGTCCCCGCCGCCCGATAGACATGCGATGGGTTCTGTTCTGCGCTCGTCGTGCCATCGCCGAAGTCCCATTCCCAAGACCTGATCTGGCCGTCTGGGTCTCTGGATTTGTCCGTGAATTTCACGGTCTGGCCAGCGGCCGGCTGCGCTGGAGAGAACTCAAAGTCCGCCACGGGCGGCTGATTGACCGGCGGCGGCAGCTCTTTAATCTCAAAAACTCCGTTCACGATCTGATAGGGCACGGCGTTATAGTCTACGTCACTCAGCACTTGGACCGTAAGCGTGAGATTGCTCTTGTCGCCGTTCTTGCCCACAGCTTCAACAGCAAACTCTAAGATCGCCCCTTCGGTGATCCCGACGATATCTGCCCCAGCGAGGGTCGCGGCGAATCGCACCAAGCCCGACTCTGGAGTGTTGTTGAAGACCGTGACGCTGGAGCCACCGACGATCTGCGGGAACGAGACGTCTGTCACTCTCAAGACCCTGGGATCATAGGAGAACTGGCCCTGGATGCTCGCGATGCCCGGCGCGGGAACGTTCTCGACCGTGATGGAGATGGTCGTCTTCGTTGCTGGGGGAACGGTTTTGCTCTCGACGGTGAGCACGGCGGCTTCTTGGGCCAACGCACTCACGAGAAAGCTCCCCATCAGCAAGACGAAGATAGACCATCGCACGGCAGGCCAGGCGCGACATGCCTGCAACTCTGTGCGCTTCATGAGACCTCCTCATCAGCGGGCACACTCAACCAAGCCCGAATAAGAACATACTTATTGTACTCAATTATGGGGCGATTGGAAGTGATGCATATCACGCCCGGCTCTTAGAAGCGAAATGTTGCGGAAATCCAGTGTGACCCTTCAAAGTCGGGATGGAAGAGAAACGCATAATCAATCTGTAGGGTGCTGAAGACGACTCCCACCCCTATGCTCAGCCCCAGCCCGGTGCGCGTGAGCATCCCTGCACGAATGCTCAGCGCATCAAGTGGGCCAAGCTTGGTCAGAGTATACTCAGCGCCCAGATGAAATCCATCGTTGAGCGAAAAATCTGCGCTCAGTGTGATAAGATCGAGAGCGCGGGCTGAAGCTCCTAAGCGTATCCCGATGGGGAAATTCTCTTCGGCTGCGGCGCCGAACGCCAAACCGAGCAGATTTTCTAAGACTAAGCCCACACGGACACTCTTCACCGGCCCAAACGCCCCCAGCTCCCACAGGAACGCCGGATCGAGCGCAACCCCGCTAATGCCCAACGCCTGAAACTGAACGGGATCGAAGCTCGTGATCGAGACGAATTTTACTCTCAGCCCCAGCGCCAACCCCGCCGGGGAGAGATTCCCTACAAACGGCAGCGCGCGCATCATCGCGCCCCAGCCGACTGTCAGCGCGAAGCTCGAATACCCGAACGAAGAGATCGTCTTGCCTTGAGCGTCTTTACAGGGCTGGTTCTGAGCAGTCAGACAGGGCACTTGGCCAAAATCGAAGAAGATCAGCCCGCCTCCGAAGTTCCCAAAGCTCCCGAACGCGCTGAGATACGTCGACGCGCCAAAGTGCGACTGATAGAGAATGCTTGCGCGCCCGCCGGTGAGCGTCGCGAGCCCCGCGGGGTTATAGAAGAGCGCGTACTCGTCGTCGGCAAGCCCCGTAAACGCTTCGCCCAAGCTCACTGGGCGCACTCCCGCGCCGATATCAAAGACCGTGACGAGCGAGCGGGCCTGCCCCGACAGCGTTAATAGTATCACAGCAATTCCGAAGAGCCAGAGCGCACGACGCATCTTCTCCTCCTAGCGTTGGATGACGAGCTTCTCGACGCGTGAGCGTCCCATGACTGTGTTGTCTTGGAATGCAATGAGAAGATAATAATACGGGCCGCTAGGCACGTCGGCCCCCTTGAGATCCCAGACAAACTGTGTCCCCGTCAAGTTCTCCTGCCTGAGCACAACCTTTCCAGAGATGTTGAAGACAAACAAGGTCCCACGCGTGGCTCCCGGCGGCAGCGAGAAGACAAACGTGGCGCTATCGCGCACCGGGTTGGGGAAGACGCTCACCATGGGCCGGCTCGACGCCTTCACGCTGATCGTCTTCTCGACAGAACTCTCCGCGCCGTCGTTGTCCTTGACAGTGAGCTTCACTCGGAATGTCCCGGGCTGAGCGTATCGCTTCTTTGGATTCTGTTCGGTGCTGGTAGTGCCGTCGCCGAAGTCCCAGCGCCAGCTGACGATCTGGCCGTCGTCGGTGGACTTATCTGTAAATTGGACTTCATCGCCGACTTCGGGGGCAGTAGGAGTGAAGGTGAAATCAGCCTTGGGTGGCGTAATTCCCACAGGGACCTTCTTGGTTACAGAATTCGAAAGTCCACCCTTGTCCCTGACCGTGAGCTTAACGTCATAAATTTTCTTTTGCGAATATTTTTTCTTTGGGTTCTGCTCCGTGCTCTTGGTGCCGTCGCCGAAATCCCACTCCCAACTGACGATATCGGACGCACCGTCGGGATCGGTCGACTCATCTTTGAACGAGATCTCCTCGTCGACTTTGGGCTCAGTGGGGGTGAAGCTGAAGTTTGCTGTTGGAGCTCGGTTCTCCACGGCCCCCAGCGTGATCAGCCCATTGATGATCTTGTTCGGAATATTTCTCCCGTCGGGGTCGCGCAGCACCTCGAGGGTCAAGCGCAAATCCGACTTATCACCAGACTTGCCGATGGCTTGGAATTCGATTTTGACAATTGGCCCAGCTTTAGCGTAGGGGGCGCGCAGCTTGACCGCAAGAAACTTAATCTCTCCAGAATTATTGTCTATTCTGGCGAAGGCTTCGTAGTCTTGCTGGCCTTCGACTTTATTGGCCTTGAGCACTCTGGGGTCGAAGCGCACGATCCCTTGGATATCGGCGATGCCGGGGTCAGGGCCCTCGGCAATCGCGATATTGACAAAGCTCGTAGAATTTGGCGTAATCGTCTTGCTCTCGACGCTTACTTCCGTGAGGGCCTGCTGGGCGTGCAGGGCGTTATTCGAAGAGAGAAGGCCGATTCCGGCAAGACCCAGTGCGAGAGCTACGGCAAACCGTATTTTTGCGCTCATAAGCTGTCGGGACATTCTAAAGTTTTTTCTGGAGCAGGGGCAAGGCCGTCTGTCCTACAGGGACGTCACGGCGGTCACTTCGACGATGGTCATAAAAGCTCTCGCCCTTGGGGAGATCCAAGGGCGAGACTTCCTCCGTATCGTGTGCAGCCCTCTGGCGTGCGTCGCTCCTGCCTCAACTTGTCAAGCTAACGCCTGATGACCTCCTCACAGCCGACAAGCTCATATGTCCCCCGGGTGTAAGGATCGAAGAATAGCGTATCACTGATTTGGACGATAGGCTTGCGAAATCCTTGAAAAATCACTCTGTCAGTATCGAAATCATTCCCACACACGATGATCTCATTCTTCCCTGAGGGGACATCTCCTGGTCGAATGATGATCGTGTCATCGCCATCACCGGCGTTGACCTCGTCGAGGTCCTTGCCCGGCTCGATGAGATCATCACCCCCTCCTCCAGTAATGATGTCCCTGCCAGCTCCCCCAATGAGCACATTGCTGCCCGAATCATCGCTTGACTCATCAATAATATCGTTGCCTTGGCCGCCATCGATGATATCGTTCCCTAAGCCTCCTACTAACTCGTCATCTCCTACATCCCCGTAGATACGATCGTTGCCACCGCTTCCCCAGATACGATCATTCCCAGGCCCGCCACGTATCGTGTCGTCCCCATCAGTGTCTAAGTCGCAGCCATCGAAGTCATTCGTTCCGCCACAGATGGTATCATCGCCATGTCCACCGGTGATCTTGTCATTGCCCTCCCCGCCAACAAGATCGTCATCCCCCAAGCCGCCATCAAGAGAGTCATTCCCAGAGCTTCCGAAGATGCGATCATTCCCAGCGCCTCCCACCAACGTGTCGTTGCCCGCCATCGTCGTGGACAAATTGCAAGAAGGGTTTAGTGTATTCCAATCTGCATCATCACCGCCACAAATCAAGTCATTGCCATCGCCGCCGAGGACTTTGTCACTGCCCTCGCCGCCGGAGAGCTTATCGTCTCCCAAGAGCCCGTCAATGTAATCGTTGCCCTCAAGCCCACGCAGGATGTCATTATCGAACGTCCCTATCAACCGGTCGTTGGCAGAAGTCCCATTACGAGTGACAGCCCATGCAAGGAAGACAAGAGCACCACACGTTATTGCTGAGACCATCAGAATGACGATCTTGCTCTTAAGGTTATCCGAGCGCATGTAAACCTCCTTTTCCATGCTCTTAGTGCGAACTCACGACGATCTTACATTTGCCAGGGCCATGATAGATCCGGAATTTATTTGTGCCATCTGGGATGTCAGTGAAATTGGTCGGGGTGGCATTGGTATCGGTAAGTGGCACATTCAGTTCCTGCCAAGGTAGCGCAGGGTCATTTCGTGAGTAGCCAACTAATTTGACCAGTCCGCGATCGGAAGAATTTTGTGTACACAAGATATACTCAGTACCTCCCGATTCTCCGCGCCGGAGGATGAATATGTCATTGCCCCCGCCTCCAGTTGTTATATTTGCAGGGTTTGTGAACGAAGTGGGTGCAGCAGTACCATCCTGGCCAGGGCCGGGATCGATAATGTCATTCCCTGGGCCACCGTCGATTATGTCATTCCCATCCTCGCCAACGATGCGATCATTCCCGTCTCCACCGTCGATCTTATCTGCTCCTCCGTTGCCGTAGATGATGTCATTGCCTGCACCACCATTGAGAGGAGTCAAAGGGGATCCCCCACCAGCGTCAAAGATGATATCGTTACCATTCCCACCGTTGATCGTTATATTTTGGGTGAGGGTTGAGGAAACGGTAACGCGATCATTCCCATCGCCAGCATTAATCTGAGGGTTCGAAGGAAAAGTCGCGTTTGAGGGGACAAGAATACGATCACTGCTAGATGTACCTTGACATATCGAAGGAGCATTCGAGCTAGTAAAGCAACTAATAGTAGCTGCCAGCACCAGATAGCTCACTATCCCAAGAACCGTGAGAGCCACACTCCCTGCTACAATACCCGAGGATCTTTTGAGCTTCTCCATACTTAACTTGCGCCTCCTTTGCGCCATAGGGCACGATCGCTCATGGCACCATTATACGAGAACTGTGACTCTATTGTCGGTGACGTATGTCACAATCTGTTCGGGACCTCTCCCCCTAGCCCCCTTCCCTAAAGCGTGAGGGGGGAAACTCCGAAGCGCTTTGGTGCGACCGTATCTTATACAAAGGCTGCACCAAACCGCTTCGCCCCTTCCCGTGTCGGGAAAGGGCCGGGGGTTAGGTCTATATAAATCCGGGGGCCCCGCGCCCGCAAGACCCCCGGCTCATCTTCATCTGATCGGCAAGCGCCGACGGCGAATCCGGCGACGATCTACTATGACAATAGAGCGCGGCAGCTCTTCTAGCGGAACTGCCTGCAACACTCGCTCCAGTAATGCCCGCATCTCTGACTCACTATAGTTTCCGCCGCGAAAGAGAACCAGCCCAGGGCCATCAGCACCTGTAAGCGCCAGCAATCTTGGAAAATCCAGATCCGCTGTGATGACAACACGCTGCTCGTGACGCGCACGTGCCATCAGCTCCTCATCGGAAGCCCGATCCAGTCCCACATCCAGAGCGTGAACAGCTTCATGCTGGCGCTAGCGAGTGCTGCAGCATAGCGCAGGGCTTCGTCAATGTCTTCGGGCTCCAGGTAGGGATAGGCTTTCAAGATGGATTCCTTGGTTTCGCCTGCGGCCAGCAGCCCCAGTAGGCGCGAGACGGGAAAGCGCAGCCCACGAATACAGGGCTTGCCATTGCAGACCCTGGGATCGACGGTAATTCTGGAAAACCCCTTCATCGTGATCACCAAGCTTGATTGTACAGTCTCTCTAAGAAAAGCACAAAACTCCGGGGGCCCCGCGCACACGCGAGACCCCCGGCTTCCGTGTCCTCTGTGATGCTTTCCGTGCCTTCCGTGATTCTATTTCACTATCAGTTTTCTCACCTCGCTGCGCCAGAATGTACCTCTGGACCGAAGTTGACAACTATGCGAAGATCTGCTAGCTTTATACAGCGATGCCTATGCGAGCTAATACGATTGAAGCCGTCTATGAAGATGGGGTCTTTAAACCCCTAGAGAAGGTGTACCTCAAGGAGCACACACGAGTTCGAGTGCTCGTGCTCCCCACTACCGACAAGGCTCTCATAAAAGCGCAGAAATCCGCATTGAAGAAGATCGTCGGTATCAGTCACAGCGGCCACAAGGACACGGCGCGGCGCCATAACGAATACATCTACGCAGTACGCGCATCATAGATGGAATTTATCTTCGTCGACACCAGCGCGTGGTATGCGCTCGCCGATACAGATGACGCCGAGCATCAAGCTGCTGCAAGCTTCATTCACAACCTAACTCTTCCCTTAATAACCACCAATCTCGTTGCTCACGAGACGATCACGCTGTTGCGCTACCGGCTCGGTCACAAGATCGCGATGAAAGTGGGCAGAATGCTCTGGAATGAGGAGCTCGCTAAGCTTGTTTTCGTCGATCGGGCGATGGAACAGAAGGCATGGGAGCTCTTTGTGAGATACAGCGATCACAAGTTCAGCTTTACAGACTGTACCAGCTTTGTCGTGATGGAGCAGCTTGGTATTATGAAGGCGTTTGTATTCGATAGCGACTTTGAGTCCTATGGCCGGTTCGTGAAGGTGCCTTAGCTAAAAAGCTTCGGGGGCCCCGCACACGCGAGACCCCCGGCTTCCGTGTCCTCCGCGATCGTTCCGCGCCTTCCGTGATTCTATCTCACTATCAGTTTTCGCACCTCGCTGCGCCAGGCTGTGCCGTCCCGGCCGTAGAGCGTCACGATGTAGAGATAGACGCCTCTGGCCAAGCGAGTGCCCCGATTCGAGATGCCCTCGAAGCGCAGCACGCCCGTCACTGTCTCTGCTGAGAAGACCAAGCTGCCCGACAGAGCGAAGACCTGCACGCCCATTCGTTCAGCGCCTAACGCGCGGAACTCCACCCCGCCCGACACGAGCGGCAGTATCTGTAAGCCTGTGCTCGAGCTGAGCGTGCGCAGACCTGCTGCAGCTTCTTTGATCCAGCGCACATCGGTCTCATTGACACAGTCGCCCGGCGCCAGCGTCTCCCAATTCGTGCTGGCTGGACACGAGTGATCCACATCGGCAGCCTTCTTCTGGATCGCCGTGAGCACCGCTCTCCCGAGGATCCACCGCGATAGCAGCGTGGCATCGCGGCGGGTGACGACACCGTTGCCGTCCACGTCGCCCATGATGATTCTGATACGCGCGATGCCGCTTACTGGGTCGAAGATCAAGTCGTTCCCGTTGGCGTCCAACGCTTGGTCGATCTCGATATCCAAGGGCGACTCGTCGCCGGGATTGACATCTGGAGCTGACTCGAACTCGATCTCCATGATGTCGCCACTGCCCGTCAAGGGCCTGCGGCCAGACTTCAGACTCACGAGAAACTCGATCGTGCCGCCGTTGTTGTCTACATTCACGTTATCTAGGAGATAGTTCCCCAGGCCGCGCACTCGATAGGTGCCCTGAGCCGTAGCGACAACCTGAATGATATCGGGATCGAAGGAGATGACCCCGCTGATCACATCCAGCCCCGGCGAGGGTACGTTCTGCACCGTGACCTTCACCTTGGTCTTGCTGCTCAACAGAGCAGGATCAGGGCTGAAGCCGATGGTCGCTGCCGGGGCTTCGATCTCCCAGCTTCCTCCCGCCACGGTGATCTTCGGCGGGGCAGGCATCGCGCCACCGCTGGCAGAGACCTCCACCGCCCCTTGGATGACGTCGCCATCGTTCATCCCCGCAGCCAGATCAACGACGATATAGAATCGCTGCACCGAATTGGGCTGAACCGTAAAGAGATTGCGGCGATTGCCGCCGAAGCGCGCCCCGTTCACCAAGTCCGGGCGCGTGACAGTGCCGAGTAACTCATCGCCCTCTTGCCAGCCTGGGCCGGTGCTGCCGCTCTCGCGGAAGAGCCGCACGCGCGTGATGCCCGCAAGCACGCTATCGTTGGGCTGGCCGTTGCGGAAGCCGTCCGCAAAAGCCGTGATGCGCTCGATAGGCACGAGATTATTCGTTCTGTTCTCGATAGAGAACTGCTGGAGAACGATCTTTGTGCCTGGCGCGGCCGACCCGACCAGGCTTGCCGTCTCGTCAATGACGAAGACGTTCCCCACAGCCGGACCACCGATGATGGTCACATTCGAGCTGGTCTTCGTCAGAGACCCGTCACCAGCGCCGTTGATGAACGCCGAGCTGGTGCCGCCGCCCAAGAGATCATCAGCGGCGAACATCTTGACAATGAGCTGGAGAGAATCCCCGCGCTGCGCTGCCGGGGAGAACGTGCCGACGATGTACAGCCTTTGGGATGCTGTTTGAGTGATGCCGAGGACGCTGAAGAGCAAGACGCCGACGTCGCCGAACTGAACGCCGTTAGCGCAGATTTCATCTCCGGCAGCGACGGTCAAGTCCGGGTTCGGCACGATGTCCAGCAGATCATCGGCGTTAGGACCGAAACCTTGGAACCCTGAAGCTTTATTGTTCTCTCGATAGAGCCGCAGCTCCAGAAGATCGCTATCGCGGACGGTGCTGCCGTCGGTCTTGGCGACGCAGACGCGATCCACGTTCAGCGGCGCGTTAATAGTCCCGCCAACGCCGTCGGTCACAGTAATATCATCTAAAACAACGAAGTCACCTGGAGAGGGAGTTGGTGTTATTGGGTTAAAAGCAAAGTCCGCCTCTGTATTGCCCGACGGGGGAGTCGCCAGCGCCGTAAAGACCCCGATGGCCCCCACCAGCAGCACAGCCACTCCACCCCATACTGCCCATAACTTCCTGCCACGCATAGAGAAACCTCCTTTTTGTGTGATCAGCTTGCTCCGAAGAACCATAGCCGAGAGATTTTCCGTCTGCTCGCGCACCTCCTTCTTGCGATAAGCGCATTTTTCCCAAGACATGCGCCAACCTTCCTATGGAGCTATGATACCCCCTCAGGGGCCAGGTGTCAGTAATTTACACTACAGTAGGGGGGAATTGAATCGCGGAAAGCACAGAAAGCACGGCAGGATGCTCACTTCTGTACCTCCCGCAGTTTGCCCCAGACTTGCACATGCTTCTACCCGTGTGCTATACTGACGTACACATGAAAACGTACATCTTCAAAGTCGTCATCGAGGAGGATCCTTTTGAAGATGGGCGCATGGCCTATTTCGCCTCTGTGCCCGCTCTGCCCGGCTGCCACACCTGGGCCTATACCAAAGAGGAGCTGCTGAAAAATATCCAAGAGGCTGTACAGGGCTATATAGAGACTTTGGTCCAGTTAGGCAAGCCCATACCCACTGAGCCGGAAGTCCAAGTGTACGACGAACCCCTCGTCAGTGTGGCACTGCCCACGGCACTATGACGCTGCCTCCAGCCCTCAAGAACCTCACGGCACGGAAAAAGGCGATGATCGAAGCTGCCGGCTGGGGTCTCACTGATCTCAAGCGTCTGAAACTCATCCCGAAGTACGATCCTTAGCGCTCATCCGTGCTTTCCGTGATTCAAACGCTATGGCTCAAAACCCCAGCTGCACCAGCTGCTTGCTCTCCTCGTCGCTGGCCCACAAGAACTGCCCGTCCCACGTCAAATCAGCGAGCTGCTCCCGCGGAGATTCGTATTCAGCGAGCACCGTTCCGCCGTTGGGATCGAGCTTATAGATGCTCACGGTGTCTAGGTGCCATAAGTACTGGCCGTCCCAGGCCAGCCCCGTGGGGAAGAACCCTGGCGCATCGAACGAATCTACCACTTTGCCCGTGATCGGATTGATCTTATAAATCTTCAAGTCATCGGCGTCGGCAACCCACAAGGCCGAGCCGTCCCAAGCGATCCCCGTGGGGTACGTCCCCGGCGCGGCGAGCGATTTCAAGACTTTTCCATTAGACGGGTCAATCTGCAGCAGTTTCGACTCGACGCCATCGACGAGCCAGAGCCGGCTGCCATCCCATGTTAATGCATCAGGGATGATCGTCGGGACTTCAAACGAACTCAAGACGCTCCCGCTCTGCGGGTCAACTCTGTAGAGCTTGTACGTCTCGAAATCTTGAGTATCTACGACCCAGAGAGCTGAACCGTCCCAAGCGATCCCCGAGGGGCCTTGCCCCGGCGCTGTGAGAGATTTTTTCACAGCACTTACGGCGCTCTGCACAACCGTCAAAGTCTTCTCTGCGCTACTTGATAGCCCTTGATCATCGGTGACCGTGAGTTTTACAGTATATTGGCCCACGGCGTCGTAGACGTGGATGACGACTGGGCCACTCTCAGCGGGAGAACCGTCGCCGAAGTCCCAGAGATATTCTGTGATCTGCCCATCGGGGTCTTTGGATTCCGAAGCGTCGAAGACGACTTCTTCCCCCACTTTGGGGGTAACGGGCGTGACTGAAAAAGCAGCGTGTGGAGGCTGCGGGCCGGGCTTCTGCCCTGGCAGACAACCACCAAGCAAGCCAACGAGAACCAAGACAACACCGATACGAACACGCTGCATCTGCACCACCTCGGATCACCTCGTTGTCAATGCTACAAAAAATAGAGCGATCCCGCACGAGCGCAGTCTCTGACGTCGTCGTGGGGATCGCCGCGTGGGTATTAGCGTACAAGCACGAACTTGCGCACGTCGCTCTGCCAGACCCCATCAGGGCCAAGCACCGTCACAGTGTAGAGATAGACGCCGTTGGGCAGCCCCGCGAGATCACCCTCGCTTAGGCGCACTACCGGCCCGGAGGCCTGCACCGTCGTCACGGATTTGCCCGTGAGCGTGAAGAGGCGCACAGTCGTCTGGGCGATGCCTTGCCCAGAGACGCGCACCTCGAGTGTCCCAGCGCGCAGCCTTGCCGTCAGAGTGCGCGCGGACTTATTTGTGGCTAACGGGGCGAGCGCAGCGTTGGACTGTTCGAGCTTGCGCAACCCTGAGGCAGCTTGAGCGATCCAGCGCACATCAGTCGCGTCGATGACGCCCATGGGCGGCGCGACGTCCGCAGCTTCTTCTTGCTCTGGGGTCAGGGTCTCCAGCCCCAAGATGAAGCGAGCAGCCAAGCGCGCATCACTGATGGTGACGACGCCGTCCCCGTCCACGTCGCCCTTGATGAGCTTGATCGTGATCGTGCCCGGGACGATATCGGGCAGCAGATCCCGCCCGGCAGCATCACGGAAGACGTCTACTACTTCGATGCCTTCGATGTCTTCGATGTCTATTCGCACAGACTCGCCCACAGGGGCATCGGGAGCTTTGTCAATCTCGATCTCGGCGATGACGCCCTCGTTGAGCGGGGTGCGCCCGGGCTTGAGCGTCAGCGTGAACTGCGCCCGCCCCTCCGTCGAATCATGTTCACCGAGTCAACGATATACGGCCCCACACCCTTGATAGTCAGCACCTGCACGACATTCGGATCGAACGTCAGCGCGCCATCGGGGCCGATCTGCAATTCGCCCAGCCCCCGGTGCAGGCACGAAGCGAATCATAATGGGAATTCTCGTTTTCCCCGTGATCGAAGCCGACCCAATGATCAGCGTCGGCGGTGGAACTTCGACGATGAGCTGATTCGACGCGACAACGGGCATGGGCGTCTCGATCGCTGACGAGAGCTCCCCTGGATCGGTCTTGTCATCACGAGCGACGATCTCGACACTCGTGCGCAGCGTATCGCCGTTGACAAAGCCCACCGGTGCCAAGTCAGCGACGACATAGAAGCGCTCTTCAGCATTGTCGTTGACGCGCATGAGGCGCCGTCCGCCGTCGCCGAAGACGACCCCGCGCTCCAGATCGGGAGAATTCACGACTGCTAAAAGCTCGTCTTTCTCATCCCAGCCAGGTGGGGTGCGCGGGCTGGCCCGGAAGAGTCTTAATCTTAAGATCTTATCGCTGGAGATCGTGCCGCCGACCTTGCGCACCGTGACCGAACGTATCAAGGTGCCATAGCCGTCGGGCACAGCGTCACCGGAGACGCCCGGATCGGAGACCAAGAACTCTTGCAAGACGACAGAGTCACCCGGACGAGCCGTGCGCGCTGGGGTCTCGTCAATGACGTCGGTTTCAGCGTCTCCCGTCGCTGCGGTGATGCGAATGAATCCCGTGGGAACGGGAAGCCCCGCGTCAAAGTTCAAGATGGGCAGCGACGTGGCGCTGTCTATCCTCGACGTCGTCGTCGGGCCGCCGATCAAGCTATCCCCGACAGTCAAGTCAAAGCTGGTGCGCAAGGTCGCGCCGTCGGGCGCGTCGTTGGCGAAGTCAGCTACAACGAAGAACTCTGCCGAGCCGTTGTTGGGCACCAAGACCAACAGCTCTCCCTGACGCCCAAAGACCACACCATCGCTGAGTCTCGGCGCGTTCACTGCTCCCAAAAGCCGATCTACTGTCGGATCGAAGAGACCATCGCCGTCATCAAGATAGAGTCTCAGAGCGATCACAAAGTGATCTTCCAACGTCCCACCGATCTTACGGATCGTCACTGTCTCGATGGCCGTGGGAAAACTGTCTGGGGTCGTATCGCCGAACGGCCCAGGATCGGAGACGATCACGTCTTGGATGACGACGAAGTTCTCACCGGGGTTGGGGTTAGGCTCAGTATTCCCTGCGTTGGCGTTGAAGACGTCCGTCTCGTCGTCAGCCCACGCGCCTGCTGACCAGCCCAACACCAAGATCGGCACCAGCACGAACAACCACAACTTCTGCTTCATACCCACGCTTGAAAACCTCCCTTCACCAGTGCGCTGCGCTGCTCGCTGTATCAATCTTCTTAGCATGGTCGATGACCTGCCTTATGAGTTCTTTTCACCATGGCCATTGTAACTCATCTTGTGCAGTTTGTATGTAACTGTTGTTACGGCGCCAAAGTAGCATATGTCACCGTTGCACGACGAGCTTGCGCACCTGCACTGTGCGCTCCGTCCCGTCCCACAGCTCCAGCACCGCAAGATAGATGCCGTTGGCAACGGTTTGACCTGCTTGGTTTTCCAAGGCCCAGCGCAGCGTCCCTGAAGACGACTCAGCGTAATAGATTGGACGTCCGAGCATGTCGAAGATCCTCACTGAGATCTGTGTGCCCATCGGGGCGGAGAACTCGATCATTCTGTGTAAGGAGCGCACGCGCAACGGCGCCAGCGTCTTCACTGCTGCCATGGGCAAGGGCACTTCATAGCAGAACATCTCCGTGCGCACACCGATAGCGAACTCCGCGATCCAGCGCACGTCCGTGACGTCGATGTTCTCGGCGCTCCCTGGAGCGGGCTGACACGGGGCGCGCACGTCAGCAGCCCACCGTGACGGCCCGTCTAAGTCGCGCAAGCCCACGATAAACTCTGCAGCGAGCTTCGCGTCGATAATATCGACGTCGCCGTCGTTGTCCACGTCGCCCTTCAAACGAGCTGGTGCCTTGGCTGTGACCTTCACGGTATCAGAACTTACAGCTCCATCGGAGTCAGTTACGATTAATTCAATAATGTAGTCACCTGCGACATCGGGGGTGAACTTGGCCTTAGGGGTATCGGCATCTGTGAGGGTCGCAGTGCTCCCTTCAGGCTGGGAGACAAAGCTCCACGTGAACGTGATCGGGTCGCCATCGGGGTCTTGGGACTGGCTCCCATCAAGCGTAACGAGTGTCCCAACAGTGACAGTCTGGTCAGGGCCAGCTTTCGCCACCGGCGCGCGATTCGCGACGGCTCTCACAAGCACTAGATCGCTCCCAGTCTGCCGACGGTTGTCCGTGACGACCAATTCAATCACGTAGTCACCAACGACGTCAGGCACAAACGTTGGGCTTTCGGTGTCGGCATCGGTCAGAGCGGCAGTGCTCCCCGATGGCGCAGAGACGATTCTCCATTGGAAGCGTAAGGGGCTGCCCTCCGGATCAAACGACGCCGAACCATCCAGCGTCACTGTACGGCCCACCTTGACTGTCTGGTCGGGACCAGCATTGGCAATGGGGGGCTGATTGGGCGGCCCAAACCGACTCCCAAAGAAGATATACGCTTCGCCTGAATCGGGCTTCAAGTTCTCTTCTCCGTCGGCGTTCAGCGCCCCTAAGATCACCTCAGCAAAGCCATCGCCGTCCAAGTCGCCAGCAATGACGGCACTGCCCAGCCGGTCATCAGCTTCAGCGCCCATAAAGACCGCGGTCACAGGCGCGTCCCTCGCCGCTAGATCAATAACTTTGGGCAGAGGGCTCTGCCCTAAGATCAGATATGCTTCACCAGCATTGCGTCGTCGGTTCTCTGGGCCGTCGGCCGAATCTGCGCCGAGCACCAGATCCCAGTAAGGATCATCAAATGTTGCTCCACCGATCAACCCTGAAGCCACGGCACGCCCTAGACGATCCCCGGCTTCAGCGCCATAGACGACCATATCGTACTGCCCTCGGGCAAAGTCATAAACATCCTGCAGGAGCGCGCCGCCTAAGAACACGTAGACTTCTCCAGCTCCAGGGCGCTTATTCTGCGGCCCGCTCGCCCCCGGCGCACCCATGAGAATATCTTTGACGCCGTCGCCGTTAAGATCACCAACAGCTACAGAGACACCGAGCGTATCTCCCGCGTCGGCTCCGTAAATCAATACATTAGGGCGATCCTTGGCCAAGTCAACTCGTGTCGGCAGCGTCGTCGTCCCGAAGAAGATATAGACTTCGCCGGCGTTGTTGCGCCCGTTACCGGGGCCATCGGCCTGGTGGGCAGCGATAATCAGATCGTCGAAGCCGTCGCCGTTGACCTCGCCACTGACAATGACGTTGCCCAATTGATCTGTCGAGTTTCTCCCGAAGATCGTTATGTCAGCATCGCGACGAGCAAGGTCGATCGTGCGTGGGAAGCTCGTGCTCCCCAAAAAAACATAGACTTGGCCGGCATTGGCGCGCTCCTTGCGCGGGCCGTCAGCGTCGGTCGCCCCGACAATTAAATCAGCGATCCCGTCGCCGTTGAGGTCACCCGTCGCCACGGAAGCCCCAAAGCGATCCCCCGGCGCCTCACCATGAATCGTAATATCTTGATCGCCATCGAAGATATCTATGAGCTTATAAGGGGCCGGACGGCCGAAGATCACATAGACAGCGCCAGCGTCACGACGCCGTTCAGGCAGCCCATCGGGGCCATCAGCACCTGCCGCGCCGATAATTAAATCTAAACGGCCATCGCCGTTAATATCACCAACGGCGACGGACGTGCCCAGCATATCCCCTGGTCGCGCCCCTGTCACGACGATATCCGCGTGCGATTTCGCGAGATCGTAAACGCTCTCCAAGCTGGAGCGCCCATAGATTACGTAAACTTTCCCAGCGTCGCGCCGGTCACCCTCTTCGACGTCAGCAGCGGGAGCGCCTAGGATCAAATCGTTGAACCCGTCACCGTTGACGTCTCCGACAGCAATCGAATTGAAGTCCGTCAGAAAGTCTTTGGCGTTGGCACCGAAGATCGTCACGTCTTGGTTAGCATCGGCGATATCCAGCACAGTTGTGCTGGCTGTGCCGATCAGGCCACCTCCTACCCCCACCAGCACGGCGAGAAAAAAAACCTGTACCGCGCGTCGGATCCCTTTAGGCTTCACGGTAAACCTCCTTCACAATCAGCATCGTCTTCAGAGTCGAACAAGTCACAGACTTCCCTTATGCTTTGGGCTCCATTATACCGAGCGCGGCACGGCTATGTATGTGATCTAGATTACTAGTCGATCCCCTGGGCCTTCTGCAAGCGCCCTGAGAAATCTATATAGATCGTCTTCCATTCGGTGTACTCATCGATAGCTGTCCAGCCCGACTCGCGCCCGCCATTGCCCGTGTTCTTTATCCCGCCAAAGGGCAGATGGACTTCAGCACCAATCGTCCCACTGTTAATATACGTGATGCCTGCCTCGATCTCGTCCATCGCGCGATGGGCCTTGAAGACGTCTCTTGTGTAAATAGACGATGAGAGCCCGTACGAAGTATTGTTCGCCAGCGCGATAGCGTCTTCGAAATCTTTGGCTTTCGTAACCGCAAGCACTGGCCCGAAGATCTCTTCTTGGAAGATGCGCATAGTGGGGGTGACGTCGGCAAAGATCGTGGGCTGGAAGAAGAAGCCCTTGGCTAAGTCGCCATCTTTGGCGATCTGGCCGCCGCATAAGAGTTTTGCGCCCTCTTTCACACCGAGCTCGACATAGCGCGCGATCTTCTCCAGCGCCGCACGATTGACCACCGGGCCGACGTCGACGGTGGGGTCTAAGCCGTTCCCCAAGCGCAGCTTCTTCGTGCGCTCGACGAGCTTCTCTAAGAGCTTGTCATAGACGCCGTCTTCAATAATCAATCTCGAGCATGCGGTACAGCGCTGGCCCGTCGTGCCGAAGGCGCTCCAGAGAATCCCGTCTATGGCAAGATCGAGATCGGCGTCTTCGAGCACAATAATAGGGTTCTTGCCGCCCATCTCCAAGTGAACTTTCGCGAGCTTCTCGGCTCCGTACTTATAAATCTCTCGGCCGGTCTCCGTCGAGCCCGTGAAGGAGATCCGTGCGACTTTGGGGTGCTTGGCTAAGGGGATGCCGACGTCATTGCCGCCGCCAAAGACGAGATTGACGACCCCCTTGGGCAACCCGGCGTCTTCTAAGATTTTGACGAACTCATAGGCGCAGCGCGGAGTGTCGGTCGCGGGCTTCCAGACGACGGTGTTGCCCGCCACAAGAGCTGGAAAGATCTTCCACCCTGGGATGGCGATGGGGAAGTTCCACGGCGTGATAACCCCGACGACCCCCACAGGGCGACGAAAGCTAATACAGTGTTTGAGGGGTAGCTCGGAGGGGGTTGTATAGCCGAAGAGGCGTCGACCTTCAGCAGCGATATAGTACGCCATATCAATCGCTTCTTGGACGTCGCCGCGGGCTTCTTTGAGGACCTTGCCCATCTCGCGGGTCATGATCTGCGCCAAATCTTCTTTGTGGCGCTTGAGGCGCTCGCCGATCTCAAACAAGAGTTCGCCGCGCTTGGGCGCGGGGATCTTGCTCCATTCGCGAAATGCTCGCTCTGCGGCTTGGACGGCACGCTCGACGTCCTGAGCATTCGACGCAGGGAATTCTCCCAGCTCGTCGCTGGTGTCTGCAGGATTGAGCGATTTGAACGTCTTGCCCGTTGCCGTGTCGACCCATTGGCCGTCAATAAAGTTTTTGTAGAGCATAGTCACGCCCCCTTGTTCTTCATCGTTGGGTACATTATACCGAACCCCGGTGGTGACCGCTGCTATCACTTTCCCAAGGGACACAGTCCTGTGGAAAACCTGTGGAAAAAGCTGTGGAAAACCTGTGGATAACCTGTGGAAAACTTCCCCCGGCCGACTTTTCCACAGGGGTTTTCCACAGGATTTCCACAAGTTTTCCACAGGATTTCCACAGCCCGACATTTGTATAGTATCTTCTCTTTTTTATCTTCTTACAAAGAAAAATCGTCGACTGACCAGTCGGTCGAAAAGTTTTCCACAGGTTTTTGGCCCCTCTACTACTACTAGAGTAATATATAACTATATACATGTAGTAGTAGAGAGTCGTCAGCAGCAAAAAAACAAGCGAGGGTGTGAAGTCACCTTCACACCCTCGCACCAACGTGCTCTTTATTTAAACTTTACCCACCGCGGCAGCGCCCGCCCTTGCAGAACAAGAAGAGCTGATTCCCCAACGGCGCACGCGCGTGATTGCGGATCGTGTCCGTGCGGAAGGCCGCCAAGGCATTGCCCACCGAGATCGAGATGTACATCTGGGCATCGGTGAAGACGATCTGCGCCTCATCCCAGATCTCGCGGAGCTTGGCCTCGTCGGTCTCGGCTAGGCCGCGCTTGTACAGCTCATCGAGCTTCTTCTCGTCCTCCGTGGCGCCCTCGCAGTTGGGCCCAGCATTGACGTTCCAGAAGTGGAGGTTCCCACCGCAGGTGTAGACGTTGGCGCCACCTTGCGGCTGGATACCGCCAGTCAGGCCGATCAAGATCGCCTCGTAGTCACCAACGGTCAGTTGGTCCACCAACGCCGCGAAGTCCTTCGGCACAGCCGTGACCTCGACACCGATCTTCTTCAGGTCCGAGGCGATGAGCTTGATCATCTCCTCGCGCAGGGTGTTGCCAACGTTGGTGTTGAGCTCGAACTTGAACGGCCCTGCAGGGTTGTTCTGCGGTCCGAAGTCGTTCTTGAAGTTCGCGGGGATATCGCGGATGCCATCACCGTTTACATCCTTGATCCCCAGGCTGTCCAAGATCTCCGCAGCCTTCTTCAGATCGAAGCGCCTCTTGACCTTCTCCCACCGGTCGAGGACCTCCTTCTTCTGGCCTGGCCGCTCGATGAAGTACGGGCTGGTCGGGTTGAAGTGGCCATAGAGCTCTTGGCCCAGGCCCAGCCGGATGTTCTTCACGACCGAGGCGCGATCCGTCGCGTGCGAGAAGGCCTGGCGGACCTGCTTGTTGGCGAAGGCCGCTCGGAGCGTGGGGTTCTTGGCGGTCCAGCTCACGACCCAGAACTCCGTCCCACCGGCAGACTGCCCAGAGTCGATATCGTCATTGATGGGCAGCTTCCCCGCGGCCTTGTCCGACTGCAGGATCGCAATATCAGCCGGGCGCGGATTGAGGAAGTCCGTCTGGCCGTTGCGGAACAGCTGGAGCGCGAGCTCCTGGCCCTGGGTTGGGGCGATCAGGATGCGGATGCCGCCAATATACGGCAGCTGATTGCCCTTCTCGTCGACGCGGAAGGTGTAGGGGTTGCGCACAAACTCCACGACCGTGTTCGGGTCGATCTTGGAGAGCTTGAACGGCCCAGCCCCAACGATATCTTCAGGCTTGGTGTTGACCCCGTAGACGTTGTTGAAGTCCTTGGGGCTCTTCTCCACGTTGGGGGCGAGCTTTAGAATGTTCTTCTTCGAGAGGATCTCGACGAACCCGGTGTAGGGGAACGGCACCCAGTTCGACGGTCGGTCGCAGGTGAAGCTGATCTTGCGCTCATCGATCACCTTCACCTTGGGGAGATCCTTCCCGCCGGCGCAGTAGAGGATATCGCGAGTGCTGGTCGCGATCTCCGTGGGGTAGATCAAGTTCTCGAACGTGAAGCGCACATCCTCGGAGGTAATAGGCGTGCCGTCAGAGAACTTGACGCCCTTGCGCAGCGTATAGGTGACGGTCTTGCGATCCGGGGTCACCTCAAACGAGGCCGCAATGGCCCCGGTCTCCGCACCCAGCGGGCCATCCAAGAGCGTGTCATGGAGCCGGTCGGTGATCAGTGTGCTCGCCGTATCGGTCGCGGTGATGGGGTTGAGGGTGCGCGGCCGGGAGATCGAGGTCGTCGCGTAGATCCCCTTATACAGCTCAGCCGGTTGCGGGATCTGCTCGAAGAAGATCTTGATATCGACCGTGGCATCGCCCTTGGTGCTAATCTGCAGGATGCGATTTGGCCCAAGGCTCTCTTCTATTCCTACGACGGCCTTCTCCCCGGCCTTGACCGTGCCCTTCACATCCTTGCCTGCGTTCTTGACGGTGCGGTTGAGCGCGTCCTTCACTTCATAGTTCACTTCGGCGGGACCGTTATTGGCGATCTCTAGCTCGACAGCGACGCGCGGCAGCACCGTCTCGTCAGCAGGAGCGCCCTGGAAGGTCAGGGTCACGGACGTCTTCTTCGTCCCAGCGGTGACCGAGATCTCGATCGACTCTTGCTTGGCGCGGTCGAACGCCGGGACATTGACCGTCACGGTCTGCTTGGCCGCGACCACTCCAGAGGTGATCTCAGTGCGGGTAGCGCGAGCACCGATCCCGACGACCTTGGTCAGGCGGTAGGTGAGATCGCCATCACCGGCGGTGATCACGACGGTCTTGGTGCCCTGAGGGAGCCCAAAGATGACTTCCTGGTTTGGCTCAAGATCGATGGGCTTCAATCCCCCGGCCTGGACCTGGCCATCTTTGAACTCCGCCGAGGCCTCGATGGGCTCGCGCGGCATCTCCTTTGGCTCTTCCGAGCACTGGGGGACGCACTTGGGCTGGGCTACCCCGAGAAACGCCACCGTGGGAACCAATACGGCAACCGCAAGCAACAGCACGAATACTTTCTTCATGGCTCTCTCTACGTCGCCTCCTTCTTTAAATTAAGCTAATTGGGTTCGTGCGAGACTAGCCAGACGAGTACGTGCGGTGTACGTCGATTCTCCGAAGCTTTCCCCCCGAGATTCCTCCTTTCTAAAAGATAATTATACACGCCCTCCGCACTAGAATGACACTTCGTGCGGGTTTTTGTCAAGATTTTCGCTTCATATCGGGCTTTTCCGGCCTTGCCTTATGATAATTTTATCATGGGCGGTGACTTCTCTCAAGCGCCAGCAGTATAATATGACGATGAACTTAGACGGGTTGACCCTAGCAGCTCTCACGGCCGAATTGAACCAGAGCATCGGAGGCAGCCGCATCCAGGGGATCTATCACCCTCGACCTTCGGTGATTACCCTGGAGCTGTGGGCAGGCCGGGAACAGAGATTGCTCATAGAAGCAGAAGAGAACCCCCGTGTCCATCTGACCTCCATGCGCTTGGTCAACCCGTTGCAGCCGTCGGCGTTCTGTATGTTGCTGCGCAAATACTTACGCAATGGGGTTGTCATGGGGGTCAGCCAACCCGCTCTTGAGCGCATCATTGATCTTCGCGTTCGTCGCGGCGAAGAGTACGTTTTGCGAGCTGAGCTACTGGGGAAGCAAGCGAACGTTGTTCTGTTGCGCGCGGGCCTAGTGCTAGGGGCGCTCAAATCTGAAATAGGGCAGCGCTCGTTCCGCCCCGGGGAGATCTATCAAGCTCCGCCGAGTCAGGGCAAACTCGATCCCCGAGCTATGATACAAGAAGAGTTTGTCAGGAGATTGAGTGTTGCACCCTCACCCCTGACCCCTCTCCCCTCCGAGGGAGAGGGGAACACAGGGGTGAGGGGCCCAGGGCTCGCTCAGGCACTCTTGCAAATCTTCGATGGGATCGGGCCGCGCCTAGCTAAAGAGATCGCCCTGCGGGCTGGACTCGATCCAGCTCAGCCCGTCGCTGCGCTGACGGCAGAGCAGCACCTAGCGATCTGGAGCGCAACGCGTCAGCTCTTTGAAAATGCTCTCCAGCACCCGTCCCCGTGTCTGTATTTTGACGGTGACAAGCCCGTCGATATCGCCCCTCTGCCCTTGAAGCTCTACGAGCACTTGCGCTATGAGAGCCGGCCTTCGTTCTCCCAAGCGCTCGATGAGCTCTGCCCCTTGCAGGAGCACAGCGTTATACAGGAGAAGCTCGAGCTCCAACGGCTTGTGCGCCAACACCTTGCGAAGAGGCGCGCGGCTCTGGAACGGGTCGCCCAAGACTTGGAAAACTCCAAGGACTTTGAGCGCCTCAGGCGCGAGGGCGAGTTGCTTTTAGCCCATCTCCCAGAGCTCCACAAGGGCATGAGCGCGATCGAGCTGGAGGACTTCGACGGAACGAGAAGGCACATCCAGCTCGACCCGGCGCTCGATCCCGTGGAGAACGCTCAACGAAAGTTCGAGCGCTACAAGAAACTCAAGCGTGCCCAAGAGAAATTGGCGGAGCGCCTGGAAGAGCTACGCCAAGAGCTTGAGTATCTTGAAAGCATTGAAAGCCATCTCGAGCACGTTGAAAGCGAAGCTGATCTTCGTGAAGTTCGAGAGGACTTGCGCGCTGGGGGGTATCTGCCGCGCGAGCCAGCTCGCACGGAACCTTCGCAGGCGCTTGGCCCGCGGGAATTTCTCATCCGGGGCTATCGGGTCTTGGTAGGGCGTTCCAGTAGACAGAACGACGAGCTGGTGCGTCGCGCTGCCAGGGAAGACTATTGGCTTCATGCGCGGGATCGCCCTGGTGCGCATGTGATCATTAAAAACCCGAGCCAGCGCGAGATCCCTCGCGAAGTCTTGGAGCAAGCGGCACAACTGGCTGCGTATTATTCGAAGGGCCGGGATGCAAAGAAGGTCTCGGTCAGCTATACTCGTGTGAAGTACTTGCGCAAGGGCGGGCGTCCCGGCCTTGTGTTTGTGACTCAAGAGGAGGGCACGTTGCTCGTGACCCCCAAAGGAGAAGTCTAATGTCATTAGCTATGGCCCTCGAATTTGTGATGGCGCTGGGAGCGTTCTTTTTGGCGGTAGTCTTTCACGAGTATGCCCATGGGCGTGTGGCGTATGCGCTGGGAGACCCTACGGCACGCGATGCCCGACGCCTGACGCTCAACCCCTTAGCTCATATAGATCCCGTCGGCACAGTGATCTTGCCGTTGCTCTTAGCTGTCTTGCGCTTTGTCTTCTCTATGAACCTCCCGATCTTGGGCTATGCCAAGCCCGTCCCCATCAATCCCATCTACTTCCGGCATCCGTATCAAGGGATGATGCTGGTCGCTCTAGCTGGGCCGTCTATCAATCTGCTCTTGGCTAGTATTGGTGTGGGGCTATGGCATCTTGTCAATCTTCCAGAGTTGTTATCGGACTTCGTCTTCTATTTTGTCGTGATTAATATTATCTTAGCTGTGTTTAATCTAATTCCCGTGCCGCCGCTGGACGGCTCCCGGGTCTTACTCTATCTCTTGCCGGAGGGGGGCAAGCGCCTCTTGCTGATAATCGAGCACTTTGGCTTCGTCATTATCTTTCTCTTGCTCTATGCAGGGGTGCTCGAGCATCTGCTGCTTCCTATCGTCTCTTGGGTCGGGGAGGTGCTCTTGGGAGGACGGTTCAGTTGAAGAATTTCCCCGCTAATGATACAATACACCCTATACCCAAGGAGCGAGGTCGAGCATATGGAGATACTCAGAGCGCTGGAAATCCCCCTGAAGATAGTCTTTGTGTTGGTCAGTGTGGCGTTGATCGGAATTATTCTTCTGCAGATGAGCAAGCATTCGGGGTTGGGCGGAGCCTTTGGCGCGGGGTCGACCTATACGGTCTTTGGTCGAGAGGAAGAAGCCGACCCCAAGCGCACAGCGACCGTGTGGTTGGCTTTCGCGTTCATCGCGCTTGCGTTCGTTCTCACGTACTTTGCTTCGCGCTAGGGAGCGCCCCTATGGCCAACAATACCAGCAAGCTCATCGAGCTGCGGGATCTCAAGACATACTTCTATACTGAAGATGGGGTCGTCAAGGCCGTCGATGGCGTCAGCTTCTCGATAGAGAAGCAAAAGACCCTCGGAGTTGTAGGTGAGTCTGGCTGTGGGAAATCCGTGACGGCTCTCTCGATCATGGGCTTGATCCCCATGCCGCCAGGAAAGATCTTAGGGGGCTCAATCATCTACCATCGCAACGGTCAGGAGATCGATCTCACGAAGCTCGATCCCAAGGGCAAACAATACCGTGAGATCCGGGGCAACGAGATCGCCATGATCTTCCAGGAGCCGATGACCTCGCTCAACCCAGTCTATACGATTGGGAACCAAATCATGGAGGCGATCATACTCCATCAGAAAGTGGGCAAGCGCGAGGCCCGCGCGCGCGCCATCGAGATGCTTAAAGCCGTGGGCATCCCCTCCCCAGAGCAGCGCATCGACGAGTATCCCCATCAATTGTCGGGGGGAATGCGCCAACGCGCCATGATCGCCATGGCCCTCAGCTGTAACCCAAGTCTCTTGATCGCTGATGAGCCCACGACTGCCCTCGACGTCACCATCCAGGCGCAAATTCTCGACCTCATAAGAAAGCTCCAGAGCGAGTTCCATATGGCACTCATGATGATCACCCACAACTTAGGGGTGATCGCGGAGATGGCCGATGACGTCGTGATCATGTACATGGGCAAGGTGGTCGAAGAGGCCCCGGTCCGGGATATCTATCACAATCCGACACATCCGTACACGATCGGATTGATGGAATCGATCCCGGCGTTGACGCGCAAGAAGGAGAGACTCAAGCCCATTAAGGGGATGGTGCCCGACCCGTATAATCTGCCTAAGGGGTGTCCCTTCGAGCCGCGCTGCCCTGAAGCCATGGAGATCTGCCGGGAGCAGATGCCCGAGCTCAAAGAAGTCCGCCCCAAGCACCGCGTCGCGTGCTGGGCTCGCTTCTGAGGTGACCTATGGCCACATCACAGACTGGCAAGATGCTGCTCGAAGTCAAGGATCTCAAAAAGTATTTCCCTGTGCGGCGGGGGGTCTTTCGCCGGGTCGTCGCCCACGTGAAGGCCGTCGACGGCGTGAGCTTCTTCATCCGCGAGGGGGAGACGCTCGGCCTGGTCGGCGAATCCGGCTGCGGCAAGACCACCGTGGGGAGGACCATCCTGCGCTTGCTCGATCCCACCTCAGGGAGCATTCTCTTCTATAACAACGGTACTCCCATAGACATCGCCAAGCTCTCCCAGAGGGCTATGAAGCCCTTGCGCCGCCAGATGCAGATTATCTTTCAAGACCCATACAGCTCGCTCAACCCAAGAATGACCATCGGGGATATCATTGGGGAGCCATTGGTGGTCCATCGTATCGGCACGCCGGCGGAGCGTGAGGCTCGTGTCAAAGAGCTCCTAGAAGCCGTGGGGCTGAACCCCCAATATATGAAGCGCTATCCCCATGAGTTCTCGGGCGGACAGCGCCAGCGCATCGGGATCGCCCGGGCGCTCGCGCTTGGGCCGAAGCTTATCATCTGTGACGAGCCCGTATCGGCTCTCGACGTCTCCATTCAGGCGCAAGTGCTCAATCTTTTGGAAGACTTACAGAAGGAGTTTGGCTTGACGTATCTGTTCATCGCGCATGATCTTTCCGTCGTTCGCCATATCAGCGACCGCGTCGCCGTGATGTATCTGGGCAAGATCGTGGAGATGGCTGAGACCGAAGAGCTCTTCCAGAACCCCAAGCACCCCTACACCGAAGCGTTGCTCTCGGCAGTGCCCGTGCCCGATCCCGATTACCAGCGCGAGCGAATTATCTTGAAGGGCGACGTGCCCAGCCCGGTCAACCCGCCTTCGGGCTGCTATTTCCACCCTCGATGTCCCTATATGCAGCCCATCTGTAAAGAGCAAGAGCCGGCGTTCGTGGACATCGGTGGGGAGCACTTCGTGAGCTGTCACTTCGCTCAAACCCTCAAGTTACGGGGCGTGGCCGAGATCGCGGAACGACGGTGAATGCGCCTGCTGCTTGGCACGAAAAACTCAAATAAGATTCGAGAGATCAAAGCGATCTGCACCGAGTTTTTAGATCTAGAACTGCTCACGTTCTCTGAGTGCCCGTTCTCGGACGTTCTCGAGGACGGAGAGACTTTTGAAGAGAACGCGCGCAAGAAAGCTCAGCAGATCTGCGTTCAGACGGGCCTACCTGTGCTCGCTGAAGATTCGGGTCTCGAAGTCTACGCTCTCGGTGGAGCCCCAGGGGTGCACTCCGCACGCTTTGCTGGGGAGCGCAAGGACGACCACGCGAATATAGAGAAGCTCTTAGCGTTACTTAAGGACAGCCCAGATAGACGGGCGCGCTTTCGTTGCGTTGCCGTGCTCGTTTGGCCCAATGGGGACGAGCTTATAAGTGAGGGAGTTTTATCGGGGCAGATCGCGCTTGCTCCGCGGGGCACAGCGGGCTTCGGCTACGATCCCATCTTTATCCCCGATGGCTACACGCAGACACTCGCCGAGCTTGGTTCACAAGTCAAGAATCAGATCAGCCATCGTCGCCGCGCCCTCGAGGGGCTTATGCGCCAACTTCAGCAACGGCTTTCTGCTGGGCACCTCCATCGGGAGAAGGGGACGGAGGGGCAGGGCGCTTAAAGCCCGTCCCTGCGGGGATGCGCTTGCTCACGATCACTGCGGGCTTGAGGCTCTCTAATCTGTCTATGGCTCCCTTGAGGGCCGCTTCAGCTAGCACTGTCGTCGTGCGCATGAACGACGCCGCTGAGAGCCAGGACTTCGTCTCCAGCGCTGCCTTGGAGATGCGCAAGAGCACGCGTTCGCCATTGGGCAGGCGCTTCTCCGCAATGCGCTGCGTTACTTTCTCCTTACCGCGCTCCAGGAGAAGCTCAGTCACGCCGGCGCGCAGGGCACTTTCAATCAGCTCTCGCGTCACAGTGCTGCCCTTCTCGGCAATGACAGCCCCGGTCTTGTCTGTCACCGGCGCAGCGAGCGTGAGCCCAATGATCTCTTCACGCTGCTGCCGAATCTGACGGTTCTCCTCAAGCAGACGCTTGTTCTCCGCTTGGAACTCTTCTAATAATACAAGCTCATTGGGCAGGAACTGTGAATCCCCAGGGTCGACGATGCGCACATTATTCAGCATCTGGCGGATGACCAGCTCGATGTGCTTATCGTTGATGTCGACCCCTTGGCTCTTGTAGACCTTGTGGATCTCTTCTAGGAGATAGATTCTCGTCTTATCCGGGCCGGCGATGCTAAGTAGTCTATGGGGCGAGATCACGCCCTTGGAGAGCAGCTCGCCTTTCTGGACTTTGTCGCCGGGCTTGATGATAGGCGGGTTCATCAGCTCGACGATTGCTTCTTGGTGATAAGTGACTTCGATGAGATCCGTATCGAGAGACTTGATCGCGTCGACCTTGACGAGTTCATCGCTGATGGCTAGACCAACGAGCGGCTCTCCGGCTTCGACCACATCGCCATCGCTCTTGAAGACAGTGATATCTTCGGTGAGTGTGAAGGCCTTGCCCTCCTGGGGGTGATAGACAATGATTTGATTCGTGGTGACGATGGCGATGCCGTCGCAAGGGGCGCGCAGCTCGATCGGCTTAGAGGCGCTCGAGAGCTGCTCCCCTTTGACGACCTTATCGCCGACGTTGACCGAGCGCCGCGCGCCGTAGGGGAGCTTATAGCGCACGCGATTCCCCGTATCTTTTTCTTTGATGATGAGCGCGCGCTCCCCGTTCTCGATGATCTCTTCGACCGTGCCGTCTACGGTTGAGACCACCGGGGGCTCATGGAAGGGTTCAGCCAAGAGCTCGTCTTTGGCGACTTTCTGGCCATCGCGCACGAGCGGCTTGACCCCCTCAGGGAGCGTATAGATGGCATCGTTCTCATCGAGAATATAGAGCTTACGGGATTTTTCCGTCTCGATGATGTGTACGGTGCCGCGGCGTGGGCTGCGCCCGTTGAGCAGAGCACTCAATAGCACAAAATCGTTCTTTCCTTGCGGGACGAAGAGGGCTTTGGGCAGCCGCAGATGCTTCTCATCACCATGGAGTACAGCTTGTTGGCGCCCGGTCTCTTCAGATTGCTTGATGTCTACCACGATTCCGCTAATAGGAGCGATCTCGCCTTGGGAGCTGCGCACGGCCTTGCGCGCCTCAAAGAGCTCTTCGGCGCGGGGCAGACCCTGGGTGATGTCGATCCCCGCCACACCGCCGGTGTGGAACGTCTTCATCGTTAATTGTGTGCCGGGCTCGCCGATCGATTGGGCCGCGATCACGCCAACGGCCGTGCCCAGCTCGACTAATTTATGGGTGCTCAGATCATAGCCGTAGCAGAGACGGCAGACGCCACGGCGTACCGTGCACCGCATCGGGGATCTAATCACAATTCTTGGGCGGACACGAACCGTCTCGATATTGAGGGCGCGGAGCTTCTCTGCCAGCGCACGGGTGATGAGCTCATCTTGGGCGACGATCACGTGATGTGTCTTGGGGTCGCGAATATCTTGTACAGCTTTGGTTCCCACAACCTTGTCATAGAAGTCAGGAGCGCTTGGGGAGAGCTCAGCCGTGAGATTCCCGAAGCGTTGAGTCTTCTCGCGGTCGAAGATCTCGCCGCGCTTCATGAGCGTCTCGCCTAAGAAGACGAGATCCTGGGCGAGCACCCGCCCGTAGATGCGCTCTGGGATCGTCTCCATGACTTCGTCTGGTTTATTGAAGTAGAGGGGATCGATCTCAATGCCCTCGGAAGTGCCGCAGTCTTCTTCTTTCACGATGAGCTCTTCGGTGGCATCCACCAACCGTCGGGTGAGGTACCCGGAGTCGGCGGTCTTCAGCGCCGTATCGGCGGTACCTTTGCGCCCGCCGTGCGTGCTAATAAAGTACTCGATGACGTTGAGCCCCTCTCGGAAGTTGGAGATGACCGGCATCTCGATGATCCTTCCGGAGGGGTCGCTCATGGGGCCGCGCATCCCGGAGAGCTGCTTGACTTGGGTGGCGCTGCCACGCGCCCCAGAATTGACGATCATATAGATGGGGTTGAACGGGTGCTTGGCGAGATTCTGCATGGTCGCATCGGCGACCTTGTCGACCGTTTCCATCCAGATTTCTATGACTTTGGTCTTGCGCTCTTCATCGGTGACGAGGCCGCGCTCATAGCGCTCGTTGATCTTCGCGACGCGCTCGCGGGCCGCTTGGAGAATGCCATCTTTCTCTTGGGGGATGAGACAATCCCGCACAGAGATCGTTAACCCCGATCGTGTTGCCCACGAGAACCCGATCTCCTTCAAGTCGTCTAAAAGTTGGACAGTGCGGTCTAAGCCATGCCGGAAGTAACACTCCATGATGAGATCATTGATCGCGTCGGAGTCGAAGACTTTATTATAGTCGCGCAAGTCAGGGGGGAAGATATTGTTGAGCAAGGCGCGCCCTAGGGTCGTCTCGATGATCTTCCCGTCGATGCGGATCTTAATAGGCGCATGCAGGGAGATAATCTTTTCATAATAGGCGCGCTCGGCCTCCGCGATACTAGCGAAGGCTTTGCCATTGCCCAGGCCGTTCTCGTCGACGATAGAGAGATAATAATACGCGAAGATCGCATCTTGGGTGGGGACGCTCAAAGGGCGACCGTTGGCTGGGGAGAGGATATTTTTCGTGGAGAGCATGATCTCGCGTGTCTCTTGGATGGCTTCTTTGCTGAGGGGCAGGTGCACGGCCATCATGTCGCCGTCGAAGTCGGCGTTATAGGGGCGGCAGACGAAGGGATGGATCTGGATCGCCTCGCCGTCGACCAGGACGGGCTCGAACCCTTGGATGCCCAATCTGTGTAACGTCGGGGCACGGTTGAGCAAGACCGGATGCTCCTTGACGAGTTGCTCCAAGATATCCCAGACCTCGGGCATCTCTCCGGAGAGGGCTTTGTTCTTGACATCGTCGTAGTTGGAGATGGCCGTGACGCCAAGCCGTGCTAAAACAAAGGGCTTAAAGAGCTCCAAGGCGATCTTCTTGGGCAAGCCGCACTGATGGAGCTTGAGCGTCGGGTTGACGACGATGACCGCGCGGCCGGAGTAGTCGACACGCTTGCCCAGGAGGTTTCTGCGGAGTCGTCCGTGCTTGCCCGCGATGCGCTCGCTGAGAGATTTTAGCGGTCGGTTATCGCGCCCCAGGATGGGATTATCTTTTTTCTCATTATGGATGAGGGCGTCCACAGCTTCTTGGAGCATTCGGCGCTCGTTGCGCAAGATGATCTCCGGCGCGCCCATCTCCATGAGCTTCTTCAGTCTGTTATTGCGATTGATGATGCGCCGGTAGAGATCGTTGAGATCGGTCGTAGCAAACTTGCCACCCTCAAGCTGCACAATAGGGCGCAGATCCGGGGGCAGGATGGGGATGACATCGAGGACCATATTTTGGGGCTGATTGCCGCTGCGGCGCACTTGCTGGACGATCTCTAAGCGCTTGAGGAGTCTTTTGCGGCGGCCCTCGGTGGGCTCTTGAGCGATCTGCTGATGCAGCTCGGCTTCGAGGGCAGCGAGATCTAAGTTGGCTAAGACGCCCTTGATCCCGGCAGCGCCGGTCTCGGCCTCAAATTGCCCTGGGTACAGCTTCTCGTAAGCTTTCTTCTCAAGCTCCCACAGCCGATCCCCGACTTTTAACGGGACGGTTGGGTTCTTCACGCTTGTGACGAGATAGATTAAGCTGTCAACAGCTTCGGTGACTTTCTTTCCCTTCAAGTCAGGGTAGACGCTCTTGAGGAAGTTGAACATCGTCTCGGTAAGGTACTCCTCCTTGGGGAGGCGCGCCAGGGCCTGGCCCACTTCGACTTTGGTGCCCGATTGTACGAGCAGCTCTGCGCTGAGAGGCACGGGAAAGGCTTTAGTCGCGTTGGAGAGCTTGATGAGCTTGATCTCTTCCCCGTTGTCGAGCTTGATCTTCTCAAACGAGACCTTGCCATCGCCCTCGGCGCTGATCTCGAAGTCGTTCTCTAGTGCATAGAGGCGCTCGGCCGTGAATTTCTTCTTCTCCCCTAAGATTCGGAGTTGCGTCCCGTAGATGATATCGCCCTTGGAGAAATCCGGGGAGCTCGATTGCGTGACGATATACATCTCTTCTTCCAGAGGGGTTGTCTCGTAGTACGCGATCTTTTTGAGGGTAGCGCGCTTGATTCCCAAGAGCGTGCTCAAGGGCGACGCGATGCCCTTCAGATACCAGAAATGGACGACGGGGCTGGCCAGCTCCACATGGGCCATGGTGGAGCGGCGTACCTCGGAGCTGGTGACGAGCACCCCACATTTTTCGCAGGTGATCCCTTCGTACTTACGCCCACGGTATTTCTGACAGGCGCACTCGTAGTCGTTTTCCGGCCCGAAGATCTCTTCGGCGAAGAGGCCGCCGCGCTCGGGCTTATGAGTTCTGTAATTGATCGTCTCCGATTCGGTGACCTCGCCGTGAGACCAGCTCTTGATCTCTTCAGGCGAGGCCAAGCCAATGCGAATCTTGGCAATATCGTCGCCGCTATACACAGTGACCCCCCTTACGTGCTGCTGTGCAATAGTGCCGCTGTGCTGTAGTGCTCACGAGGTCTTTGAACTCGTAGACGTCTGTTGCGTTGTGCCGTTTGGTGACGGGGAATGCTCGCGTTTGCGTCCGTAGTTGGTGGTATAGAAGCCTGAGCCTTTGTACTGAATCCCGACGCGCGAGGGGAGGCGGCGTGCCCGTAGGGCTCCGCACTCCTCGCACTCACGCTGATCTGGGCTGTTGAACGAATCTAAAACGCTGAAACTATGACCACATGATTCACAGAGATAGCGATACAGCGGCATAGGAGTCCTCCATGAGAGCAAACACCTAGAGTTCTGGGAAAGAATAGAGTTCTCACCGGGTCAAATCCACAGACTGCCATCGGTCCGATAAGTATAGCAGAAACCCTTCCGTCGTGCAAATGGCGCTTCTATTCGATCTCTTCGGGGAAGAACAGGGCCAGTTCGCGCTGAGCCGACTGAGGGGAGTCAGAACCGTGAATTAAGTTCTGGGTCAGATCGAGTCCGAAATCCCCTCGGATGGTGCCCGGCGCGGCGTTGAAGGGATTGGTCGCGCCCATCATGGCGCGTATCACGCTGATCGCGTTTGGGCCTTCGACGATCATCGCGACAACGGGACCGCTGGTGATGAACTCTACTAAGTCTTTAAAGAACGGCTTTTCGCGATGTTCGCTGTAGTGTGTCTCTGCGAGCTTTCGGTCAATGTGCATCATTTTCATCGCGACGATATTGAGGTTCTTCGCTTCGATTCTCTTGATGATTTCGCCGATGAGCCGTCGTTTGACGGCATCGGGCTTGAGCATGACGAATGTGCGTTCCATCGGGTGCTCCTTTCAAAGAAATCTCTGCTGTTGGGCTCGATTGTATAAGAATTGGCGTGAGGGGTCAAAATCATGGAAGTTTGACATAGTGTTTACCCTCCAGCTCTTGCACCAGGCCCTGGAGGGAGAGCGTCAGCAAGCCCTCGGAGACCTCACTGACGGAAAGCCCTGTTTTAGAGACGATCTCATCGAAGTGCATCGGCTCAAATTCTAAGGCCGAAAAGATTTTTTCTTCGAGGGGCGAGAGCGTGGGCTTCTGCGCTGGGGCGGGGCGTTCGCGGCGCACGGTGAAGAGCGCTCGCAGATCTTTGAACTCTTCTAAGATATCTGTGACACTCTCCACGAGCTTAGCCCCTTGTTTGATGAGCTTGTGGCAGCCACGGTGCGACTCGCCCAGAATAGATCCCGGTACAGCGAAGACTTCTCTATTGTGCTCGAGCGCCCAGTGTGCGGTGATGAGCGCGCCGCTGTCCTCAGGGGCTTCGACGACGAGCACGCCGCGGCTCAACCCGCTGATGATTCTGTTGCGCTGAGGGAAGGTCCAGCGTTCGGGAGCGACCTCTGGGGCGAATTCTGTCATGGCACAGCCGCATGCAACGATCTCTTCTAAGAGTTTTCGATTGCTTTGGGGGTAGAGCCGAGCAAAGCCACTCCCGATGACAGCAATGGTGCGGGCATTAGCTTTGAGCGCACCGCGATGCGCAGCGGTATCGATGCCCTCAGCCAGCCCGCTTACGATCGTAAACCCCAAGCGCCCAAGCTCTTGCGCAAACTGTTGAGCGATGCGCCGCCCGTACGAAGTCGCCCGGCGCGTGCCCACGATGGCGACAGCTAATTTGTCTTTCTCAATATACTCCCCGCGGAGATAAAGCACCGGCGGGGGATCGGGGATCGCACGTAGGGGCTCCGGGTACTGCGCGTCGTCGAGCGTCAGCACCGTGAGGCCCAGCTGGGCGATCTGTTCTAGAGCTCTATCTATGTTGGCTCTCTCGCGGTGGGCGCAAAAAGTCTGGGCAGATTCGGCGAAGCCGGGGATCGCTTTTAGTCTTTCTAAGGGGGCCTCCCAGATCTCTTGGGTGCTCGAAAAATTCTCAAGCAGAATGTGAAACTTTCTGGGGCTCAAGTTGGGGATGAGCGTGAGCGCGATCCAGTAGCGTTTGGCTTCGAGAGCGTTCATAGTGAAATGTTTTAGGGGTTGACGATCTCGCCGCGGCCGGGCTTCTCTTTCCCCCACGCTTTCAGCCTGAGCTGATAGAGCTTCTTGGTGTCGTGGTCGGCTATTAATAAGCGCCCATAGCCCTGGCTGCCCGAATCCCACGCCAACGCGATGGGGTACTGCCCGCCTTCGGGTGCGGCCATCGTCCCCAGGACGCGCCCGTTCTCTGGGTCAATCCGTCGAATGCCGTAATGCATATCCGCGACCCACAGGGCGATGCCGTCCCACGCTAATCCTACGGGTCTGGGGAGGATTTCAGAATCAAGCTTGATCTCGCGCACCGTGCGGCCATCAATGGGGTCAAGCGCGTAGAGTACAGAATCTATCTCATCAATAGCCCAGAGGAGTCTCCCATCCCAAGCCAAGTCAGCGGGAATAGTGCCGGGGTATGCCCACTGCGAGAGAATCTTGAAGTCTTCCCCCTCGCCCCTGCTCCCCTCTCCCTCGGAGGGGAGAGGGGCCGGGGGTGAGGGAGAAAGCCTATAGATCGTCATCGTCGCGCCATCGGCGAGCCAAAAACTTTGTCCGTCCCATTCGATCCCCGAAGGCCATCGGATCTCCTTGGGCAGAACATACTGCGTCCAGCTCGTCCCAGCCCCCGAAAGCTCCGTAGAGTAGAGCACTCTGTTCTTGGAGTCAACGATCCATAACCGAGAGCCGTCCCAGGTCATTCCAGAGATATCTTGCCCAGGGAGCGCCATCACGTTCTCCAAACCCGATTCGCCTTGAACGGTGATAAACAGACTGTACGCGGTGCTGACCTCCCCGCGGTCGTCGGTGACGCGCAGCATCACTTCGTACTGTCCGGGTTCATAGTAGACGTGCGTGACTTTTGCGCCATGGGGGGCAGGGGCTTCGTGCCAGATGCCGTCGCCGAAGTCCCAGTCGTAGCTCACGATCTCGCCCTGGCGAGCTTTGGAAGCGCTTGCGTCGAAGTCTATGGGCTCGCCGACCTTGGTCGTTTGCGACGAGACGACGAACTCCGCAATCGGGGGATTGATGCTGACGGGGCGCTGCGCCCAGCCGAGAGAGAAGAGCCAAGCCCCGGCTATCAAGGTGCACGCGATAGCGCTCAAGGCGCTGTACCGAAAAGCTTTCCCGGTGAGCAACGCGCGAATCTGCGGGCTTTGGGGCCATAGAAAAAGTGTGCCCACGGCCAGCCCCGCCGCCCCAAGCAGATACACGGTCGCGCCGGGATTGATGGGCAGAATATAAAAATACCCGAAGATCAGACTGAGCACCCCCGCGGCGCTGTAGAAGAGCGGGGCGAACGCTTCTGCTAGAGTCACAGCGCGCTCGCGCACCGCGCGGATGAGGAAGTATCCCGACAGTTCAAGAGCAAGCAGCGCCAAAACGAAAAAGACGCCCGTCAATATTTTGTGCTTGAGCACGAGCTGAACAAAATTGATCCATGGGAAGAGCAAGCTCCCCCCAAGAGCCAGCCCGCTCAGCACAGCCAAGCCGTGTAAGCGCAGTCGTCCAAGATCGAGTGCTTGCTGTGTGCTTGTTGTGTGCATCTATGCTCTCCAGGCTTCGCCTGGCACGCTGCGCGTGGGCTTCACCCGCCGCAGGCGGGCGAAGGCAAATGGCAAAGCCTGCTGGTGCGCCCGGTGCGATTCGAACGCACGACCTGCGGTTTAGGAAACCGCTGCTCTGTCCAACTGAGCTACGGGCGCACGCGGTGCGCGAGCTGCGCTTTTATTTAAAACAAAAAGAGAGTGCCCCGTCAAGGACAGGGGTCCCCCAGAATCTGGGCGTAGAGCTGGCGTGCCGCGGCTTGCTCGGCAGCTTTCTTGCTGCGCCCTCTCCCCAACGCTGAAAGACCGTTCACTTCAACTCGGACTGTAAACTCTTTGCAGTGGTCCTCTCCTTCGCTGGCGACGAGCGTGTAGACGGGCTTCTGATGCTGCTCTTGGGCCCACTCCTGCAGGAGCGTCTTATAATCTTGGCGATGGCGTCCTTCGGCGACGCGCTCGATCTCCGGGTGCAAGAGCTCCAGCACCAATGCGGCTGCGCGCTCGTAGCCGTAGTGCGCAAAGATAAGCCCCATCAGGGCCTCAAAGGCATTGCCTAAGAGTTTAGCGTTAGAGCGCCCGCCGGATTCTTCCTCCCCACGCCCTAAGAGCAGACACTGATCCAAGCGCAATTCGCGCGCTTTTTCCGCTAAGACGGAGCCGCTCACCACGACTGATTTTATTTTTGTCAGCTCGCCCTCGGTGCGGTCGGGATAGTTCTCAAAGAGATATTCCGCGACGGCCAGCTCGATGACCGCGTCGCCTAAGAATTCTAAGCGCTCATTCGATTCCAGCCCTGGAGGCTGCTCATTCACATAAGAGCTATGGCGGAAGGGTCGCTCGAGCTCTTCTAGCGTGATCTCTTCTAAGCCGAGGCGTTCTCGCAGTCGTTCAAGTTCCGTCACGCTGGCGTGCGGATGTGCGGAAGCTCTGTAGGAAAGCTACAGAACTTGCGCCCAGCAGCACGGCTTCACCTCGATCTGCTGGGGCGGGAGGATTCGAACCTCCATTTACGGCTCCAAAGGCCGGCGTGCTACCGTTGCACCACACCCCAAAGGCGATATATAATCATACAGTTCAGCGCTTCGCGTTGCAAGTCCCATCTTCGGGCTTGCAACTGTCGTGTGGGTTGCTATAATCAGTCCCACAGAGGTGATTCGATGTTCTATATTGACCCCTATCTCCTGGTTTTGATCGTGCCTGCGTTAGCGTTCTCGCTCTACGCGCAATATCGTGTCTGGTCGACTTATAGTAAATACGCTCAGGAGCGCTCGGCATCGGGGCTGACGGCCGCTCAAGCCGCGCGGCGGCTCCTCGATCGCGCTGGACTCTATGACGTCAAGATCGAGGCTGTCCCCGGGCAGTTAACCGATCATTACGATCCGCGCACGAAGACTCTGCGGCTGTCGGCGCCGGAGAGCCGTTCTGTAGCGGCTATTGGCGTGGCGGCGCACGAGGCCGGCCACGCCTTGCAAGATGCCCAAGGGTATGCCCCGCTAGTGCTGCGCAATGCGGTGGTGCCGGTGGCCAGCTTTGGGAGCTGGCTGGCTCTCCCGCTCTTCTTCCTAGGGTGGATAGCCTCCTTCCAGCCTCTGATGTTGGCAGGGATCTTGTTCTTTGCCGGCGTGGTCTTCTTCACGCTCATCACGCTGCCGGTGGAGTTCGATGCCAGCCGGCGAGCGGTGCAAATCTTACAAGAGAGCGGGACGATCGTCGAGCGCTCTGAGCTTAGGGCCGTGCAAAAAGTCCTGAGTGCTGCTGCGCTCACCTATGTTGCTGCCGCAGCGATGGCCGTGTTGCAGCTCATCCGATTGCTCTTGATCGCGCGGGATTCGCAGCGATAGATGAGACTCGCCCCCTCTCTCTTAGCTGCAGATTTTGGGAGGCTGCTTGAGCAGGCTCAAGCAGTCTCCGATCTTTCTGATTATCTCCATTGGGACGTGATGGATGGGCACTTCGTGCCCAATTTAACGTTTGGGCCTGTCGTGGTCAACGCGCTGCGCGACAAGATTTCTATTCCCTTCGATATTCACTTGATGATCGCCGACCCGCAAAGATACGCGCCGCACTTTAAAGTTCGCTCTGACGATCTCGTCTCATTTCACGTAGAAGCCGTGTCTGACCCCATTCCCGTGATCGAGACGATTCAGAAGGCGGGAGCAAAAGCGGGGATCGCGCTGCGGCCCAAGACGCCTCTGAGTGCCGTCGAGAGATTTTTAGACCAGATAGATTTTCTGTTGATCATGAGCGTGGAGCCGGGGTTTGCCGGCCAGAGCTTTATTGCTGAGACGCTCGAAAAGATCCGCCAAGCGAAAGAGCTGATTAGCAAGAAGAATCTGAGCGTCGCCATCGAAGTGGACGGGGGCGTGAACGCACAGAATATCAGGGAGATCGCGCGGGCTGGAGCTGACATTATCGTCGCGGCCAGCGCGATCTTCGGGCAGAGCGATCCGCGCGCGGCGCTGGAGCAGCTGCGCTCTCTCATCATCTCTTAAAGCCTGCAGGCCACGGGAAGCCAGCCGGACACAGATCTCCCCCGGCATTGGCGCTCATCGCGTTATTGCTTCCTGACACCTGCGCGTCCACGGCCCAGCCTTGCGCTTTAGAGACGGCCCACACGCCGCAGCCGCGATTGTTCGTAATAGTGTTATTGCTGATCTCGGCCCTGTCGAGCACGGCGATCCCGACCCCGTTAGCAGAGATCGTGCTGTTCTGAATAATAACTTTCCCATCGGCGACGAGAACCCCGCCCCAGACGTTCTCTTTCACTATCACTTGGTCGAGCACGACCTCAGCACTCTTGCCGATGGTGATGACGCCCCGATCGCCGCCAGTGATCGTCAAAGGTTTGCCTGGTTCACCGAGCAAGAGCACTTTCCCGTTGGTGACAGCGACAACGGGAAGATAGGGAGTCACCGGGCTGAGCGTAGCGCCCTCTTTCGGATCTGCGCGTAATGTGAGGCTCTTCTCAATATATAAGTTCTCCTTGCACGTCCCCTTGATCGTGATCTCTGTATTGGGCGCGGCTCCGTCAATCGCTTTTTGCAAGCTCTGTGTGGGACAAGTTACTGTAATGGGTTGCGCTTGCTGCGCCCCGCCAAGCCCCCAGCCTCCTACAACGGCCAACCCCACTGCTCCGACCGCCAACAGACTACACCGACGCATACGATCCTCCTCCTTTCTCTTCTGAGTGTGCGTATTGTGTAGCGATCTCTCTGCGTAAGAAGCCCAGCAGCCCCCAGCTCGCCAAGGGCGCGAGCCAGTCCCCACTGGCAATGAGCATATACGCCCAGTGCATGGCAAAGCTGATCTCCCCACTTCTGAACATGGCATCCCAGATCGCGATCAGTCCCCACAGGGCTATCAAATGAAATCCGAGCAGCACTAACGTTCCTAAGCCCAAGCGCGCGAGCCGCCGTCGCCACGGAAGGGGCGTCGCCAGAAAGAGCGCGATCATCAAGCCCAGCCCGCTGAAGCTCGTCGCGTCGCGCTCGACCGCGGGCTTGGAATAGTTTTTATAGTAGACATAAATGCTGCCGTCGGGTTGCAGACGCAGCGCAAAGTCAGAACTGACAAAGGGCCGAACAAAGCCGATCTGCACCCGCTGTAGAAGGGCAAGGTCACCGGAGCGACAAGCGCAAAGATGAGCACGAGCGTTAGAACTTTAGCGGCGAAGGGGAGCCAACTGCGCATCGGGCCTCCTCCTCTCAATCTTTTTATAATAAGTGTGTAAGGCTAGGCCAAGGCACCACAAAGCTGGCACGAGCATATCGCCCAGGGCAGTTATCAAAAAGAGCCGTTGCGCGACGAGCTTCCAGAACCAATGATGAGCTAATAAGACTTCGGCTTGACAGAGCAAATTAAGCCAATGGACGACGGCTATGCTGCCTAAGCCCAGCAGGCTCAATCGGGTGCGCGTATTCCGAGAGAGCATTGGCGCAGCCCACACAAGAGCGAGCAGAAGGGGGATTCCGTACAGCGACGTGATCTCCGTAGAGACCTGTGTGTTGTGCGAGAGCACCGTGAGCACGATCTCGCGGTCGTGCAGGGAGAGCATGGGGGGATAGCCTAGGGCACTCATGGTGCTGTTGCCGATGCCAACCAACAGTCCAGCGTAGAAGAGCGAGAGCCAGTACCAGAGGAGCGAAAAGATCAGGAGCAGCGCGAAGAATCTTCCGAAGAACTTCAGCAGCGTGCCGGGGGAGAAGCTCATGGGCGGGCCTCCTTGGGGTGTCGCTGGGGCTGCGGGCTAGATGGAACTGCGGGGGCAGCGGGCTTGGGGAGCCACGAACGGAAAGTGAGTAAGGTCCAGAGTAAGATGGGGAAGATGAGGTTCCCGGCCATAAGAAGGTTAAGAAGCCAATAAGCAAAGCTTTGTTTATTGATGCCGAAGTAAAACTCATACGCGATCCAGATCAAAAGAACTATCTCTACAAGGTGGAGAAGGACTTGGATTCCCAGTGCCAGCAGCAAGCGTCGTATGCGTTGGGAGAGGAGCATAGCTGGGGTAGCGAGAAACAGAGCTAAGAGTAATCCAAATTCGTTTAAACTACTTAGGTTCTTTCGGACTATTGCTGTGCCCTTGTGATCATAAACGATGATCTCGCTTGGTGTGACCTGAAGAGTTGTCCCATCAGTCGCGAACGGCTGTAAGAGCAATAGGAGGAACTTGACATAGCTGCTAACGAAGTAAGGCCATAGTATACCCCACCCTATTAGAATCAGAGTTCCTACTGTTATTGATAGCAGGAGGGTGCGAACAGTGTTCATAGAGCATCTCTCTTTGTTGGCATGGCAGTCTTTATGGGGAACCAATAGCGCCACGTGAGCAGACCCCACAGGGCCACAGCGAAGAGCTGGCCCCCTGTGCCAAATATGCCTTCCACCACGTTGCACCCCACGTTGTCTGGATCAAAATGAACGCAGATCTCAGCATGGGTTAAAGCAATTGCTGAGAGCGCGTGTGCTCCTAGCAACAGAGCCATTCCCCACCCTAGCAGTTTCAAGCGTTGCTGCAACAGTAAAGGAGTAGCAAGTATCAGCGCTGGCAGCAGAGCGAGGTTGAGATAGATCAAGCTGAGATAATTCCCTTCTAGAGTGAATAATGGGCGTTTCTCAGACAAGCGATAAACCACCCAGCTATGGTCGGCAGTGGTCTGGATGTACATCGGCGGCGAAGCATGAGCCAGCACTATGTTAGCCAAGCTGAGTGCCAAGCCGTTATACACAGGCAACAACACAGGGTAGAGAAGCAGAAAAACCGCAAAAAAGACAACAAATTGTGCAAGAAAGACTAAGAGCTTCCGCGCGCTGAGCCTCATCGAGCCTCCTGTTTAAAGACGCGTCTTGGAGCTATCAAGACCCCTGCCAGCCACGGTGTCAGATAATAGAGAGCAACGAGCACCGGCCGTAACCCATAGTACAGATACCATTCCGGGTCTTGAAGGATAGCTAACGTATCTGCTGCACTCAGGTATCGAGTTCGCATCTGGAACTCGACATGGGCGTTCAGGACGAGACTACCCGCGTGTAACGCTATCAGCGCTCCCAGCGCCAGGATTGTCCGGTGACACCGCTGGGAGAGTGAGAGCCCCAGCGCACCCCATATGAGCGCTAGCACCGTGAGGACTCCGGCTTGCATGTACAGAGCGTTGACATTCATGAGCAGATGCCCGTGCAAGCCCTGACGCGCAAAACGATCAATATAGCCCATCTGGTGTTGCAGCTCTTCTTGAGTGATGTAGCGCAGGGGCTGCCAGCTCAAGGCCACGCCTTCAGCAGTCGCGTGCGCACCAAAAGGCCGATGCAGAACAGCGAATACTGCATCAGTGAGGCTGGCCACGGCTTGGTTATAGACCGGCACGGCCCAGGGCCATAGCGCCCCAAGCACCAAGATCACTATGAAGGCTCTCACGCCCCATCGTAAGAGATCACGCATGTTGCACTTGCCCACGATGCACAAAGAGCTCCACCCAGATCAACCAGAACAAGACCGCGAAGAAGATGATGAGCGACTGCCAAACTAAGAGATGCGCCGCCTCGAAGACGTTGGGGAACCAGTACCCGATATAAAAGAGAGTGACTAAACGAATGAGATTGACAAAGAGAATCGCGGGCACGCCCAGCACAATCCCCCAGAGCTTCTTCTTCCAGCCCGATGGGTACGCGATCACAGCAGCGAGAAAGATCATAATCGGGAAGATCGCCGTGCACTCGGTGATGATCTCAGCAGAAAATATCTTGGACGTGACGACGGTGCCGACTGTTTGCCCTCCGGCACCCAGAAGCCACAGCGCCCCAGCGAGCATCGCGGCTGTGGCGTGATTGAGCCAACTATCAAAATCCGTGTAGAGGTTGAGCACGAGCAAGACCGTTGTGAAGACGCCGATCATCAAGGCGAAGACGGTCCACGCTCGGATGATAAGCTTATTGCGCCACCAAAAATCTTGGACGCGCGTCACGGTGGACGTCACGAAAGCATCGAACTTCTGTTCGAAGGCCGACTGTTCTTTGTGCGTGTGCTTATGCTTCTTGCGTGCCATAGGACCTCCTTACATCCCTGCTAGTCTAGGCTGCACTCTTTTGCGAATCATCCATGCCAACGAGCTTGCCAGTAGCATCGCCAGCACAATTAGACCCCACTCTGTCATGGTGGGTATTCCCGTGTGAAGCACCACCTCTGCACGAGCCTCACGCAGCTCTTTATCGCTTTTGTCCTTAAAGCTGATTTTGTAGTTGACGAGAATATCACCCGCGTCTATGATATTAACCTGAGCTTGGATCGTGGCACCTTTGCCGGGCTCCCACTTTGCCCTAGCCTCTCTCAATAATTGCGTCAAAGGGAAGGGCAAGCTTCGATCAGTTTTGAGGACAATAATCTCAACGGTATCAAGGCCAGCTTCTTTGAGCGTTCTCTCTTTCGTAGTTGTTTTGCAGTTTTCGATGCTCTGATCAAAGTCCCATGTGACTTTCATTTCCACTGAATCCCCTTTGGAGGGGTCGATCTTGATCTCATCCTTGGCTGCATCACAGCTGACCTTGATAGTGCCAGGCTGAGTTTGAGCCATTGCCAACGCCGGCAACATGAAGGCGATAGCTATTACAGCTAGAGCCATTGCTATCCGTTGCGAGAAAAAATCTATCATCACTTTTCCTCCTTTCTTTTCCGTGCCCTCCGTCCCTTCTGTGCGCTCCGTGATTTTTGGCTTGCTGGAAACGATACGCTATAATTGAGCCATGAAGCCCAAGAAGCTCTCCAAGCAGTCGTTTCTCCAGCGGGTGCTCTCCGGCCAGCTGAAAACCGATCAAGCTCTAGCCCGCTTGACTGAGCAGCTCCATCGCTACGAGAAGCAGTATAACATGCGCTCAGAGGTCTTCTATAAGTTAATTGTGGGCACGCCAGCCGAAGACCACCCCGACTTTCTCGCCTGGGCCATCTGCTATCGCAGCTACTTCCGCGTGCTGCAAGCTCAGCTCTCTGCCGAAGGAGCCTCTGCCCTTGCCCCGTGATGCGCACTCTCGGCGCCGCATTGCCGAGCGCTGTTGGCAAGTCTACGATCTGATCAGCCGTCACTTTCAACCTGCACCCGATTTCCACCTGGAGTTTCCTGAGGCCGCTGAGCTGGCAATCCTGTCCGGGGCGTTGCAAGCTCGAGTAGTCATCTCGCCACAGCATACCTTGATCATCCACGAAGAGTACGAGGTGCGCGAGCATGAGTTGGTCGTGGCGTTCTACAGCTATATGCTTTTGGCTGAGGGCGACCGCGTGCGATTGCGGGCCGATCCGCTGCCGCACCATCGGGTAGACTATCGAGGGCATAAGCTCGCGCATTTTCCGCATCACCTGCATGATGAGCATGGGCGTATTCAGTCGTTCAGTGGGCGGCTGGAGGACTTTCTCGCTCGAGCCGCCGCGCTGATAGCGCGCTAAAGCTGTAGACATGCTGCGCGCACCTCGCACTCCTTCCGATCTCTCTCCCGTCTCACGCTGCCCCTGCGGGCCTTGTTATGACTCTGCGCCGAATCATCCACGCAGCGAGCCAGCCAGCAGAAGACCTAGAGCGATGAGGCCCCATTCGGTCAGGGTTGGAGTTCCAGTGCACTTCCCGGTGCACATGTATGCTCCTGGGCTAGCGATGCTATTTAAGAACCTAGCAGCTTCAGCGTTATCAATATCCACCCCGATCACTGCCAGCGTAGAACAGTTGGCTCGGAAGTTTGCGGCCGCAGCCTGAGCGCCAGCTACTGGATTAGCGGGATTTCTAGTTGATGCAGTTGGGATGCCGTCCGTTAAAAGAAGTAGGGCCCCATTGGGACTCACAGGTTGAGTAAACTGACATGCGGCATCAATCGCTCCGTCCATCAGCGTGTTGTTGCTTGTATTTTGGATGCTGTTAATTGCATTGATAACCGCAGCGGTGTTGTTGGTTGGCGCTTGGCGCACTGTAACTGCCGCGTTGAACTCGAGAACAGCGAAGAACTTCCCTGTCAGTTGTGTGACTGCGTTTCTAGCGCACTGCTGCTCTGTGGGTAAGCGACCCGCTTGTTGGATGCTGCCGGAGTTATCAATGGCGATGACAATCACGTTAGCGTTCCCTAGGTTACCTAAAATCCACTGGTTGAACGGCCCTGTCGGCGCACAGCTCTGCTGTGCATTTGCCGTAATCATCCCTAAGCCCGCTAATGCTACTGCCAGACCCACAATCGCCATAATCTTCATCCCGCGCATCGTCGTTTCCCTCCTTTTGTTGAGTTTGTATTTGATATCGAGCCTCTACGTCCGCCTGTGCTACTCATCTCTCACCCCCTCGGTGTTGTTTACGTGTCTTCCGTGGTTCGATGGAAAGCCCCCGCCCGTGTGCCGCGAGCGGGGGCTGCTCTGTGTGCCAGGGTCTGTATCCGATCCGTCCTATGGCGCGGCGGGGCGCAGGGCCGGGCGGCGGCGGTAGATCATATAGCCCATGCCGCCGGCCAAAAGCACCGCCAGCGCGATCAAGCCCCACTCGGTCAGGGTGGGAAGTGAGACAATTTCAAAGGTCAAACCAAGAACAGTGACTTTACTGCCAACCCCTTTGCCTGGCCCAAATAGTTCCTGTGGATTATTAAGCTGACAAGGCTGTCCAGGCGTGGAGGTACCTAGCCTTATTGATGATGCTGAAATGGTGAATTGATCTTCTCTTGCCGTTCCATTTAGTCTACTAGCAATATCTTGAGCTAGTTGCGAGGGAGATTGAGCTGAGACTGAGATACACACAGGCTGCTGTGTATCGACCTGAATAGCTAAAACTCCACTCTGTCGTTGCTGTGTCTCCGTAATCTTTATAGTGACAGAGGCCGCCAGCGCTGGCACTCCCACCAACGCCACTGCCAACCCGATGATCGCTAAGACTTTGATCGTGCGCACGAGAATCTACCTCCTTTTTCTCTCGCGAGAGATTGAAATTTTGTGCGCTGTAGCCTCTACGATGCTTAGGAAACTCCCACGAATCACCTCCCTCCTGCTCGCATACTGGGCTTGGCTCGGATTATAGCACAGAAGGGACCAAAAATGACGTCGATTTCGAACAATTGTCCGAAAGTGATCAAATGTCCGAAATCGGACAATTGGCGGGAAAACCTACAAGCCTTCGAAGCGCTGCTTGCGGAGTGCCCCCTCGTCCCGCACCCAAAATCCCTGCGGACTGCAGATCACCCACCGCTGGCCCTCAAACCCCCGCAACGCCTCCCACACCTGCGACCGCACCGACCCGCACAGCTGCGCCTGCTGCGTCTGCGTCAGATGAATCCCGACGAAGATCTCCCCCGTGCGCGCGTCCCGCTCCCCAAAACGCTCAGCTAGATCGAGCAATTGCCACGCCACCCGCGCCCGGATGCTGCCCCGCGCCAACACCAACTGCCACTCGTGCTGGCGCCGCTGGCGCTGCCGCAGAGAGCGCACAAACTGCTCCTCCACCACCGGCTCGTGCAATAGCTTCAGCCACTGGGGTTCCTTGATCCAATGCCCTCGAACTTCCCCAAACGCCCATGCTTGACATCCCCCTGAGGCACAGCTCCAGCCCTCCCACATATCCCCAGCCCCAAGAATCTCTAAGCAGCTCCTCTCCGGCCCAGAACCCCACAGACACCCCACCGGCCCACGACAGATCAGAAAGATCCCCTTGTCGGGATCGAGCCGCTCCCCCACGCTGTAAGATGAACAAGGCAGGTCACGCTGGGCTAGGTTGATCCCCTCCAGCCAGCAGTTCTTCCCACACACCGAAGCCTGGGTCATGCCCGTCCCTCCCCGCTCTGGCGTGAGTTTATTATACTCTTATGCGCTCATATCCTGACGGTTTGCTCACCAAACACGCGGAAAGATCGCGAATCTTGGGGCAAAGTGAGGGCTTGACACCCCTTGCCTTCAGATAGGGAAAGCCCTAGAATAGAGCGATGAGCCAGCTCTTCAGCGCGAAGAAGCAGCGCCCGCCCCTGGCCGAACGGATGCGCCCACAGAGCTTAGATGAGTTCGTGGGCCAAGAAGACTTAGTAGGCCCAGATAAGCCCCTGAGAAAGATGATCGAAGGGAACGAGATTCGCTCGTTAGTCTTGTGGGGCCCGCCGGGGACGGGAAAGACGACGTTGGGCTGGATCATCGCGCGCTCCTGCGGCGCAGAGTTTTTAGCGTTCAGCGCAACGCGCTCGTCTATCAAAGAGATCCAAAGCGCGATGGAGCGCTCGAAGAAAAAATTTCAAAGTTACGGCACGCGCGATCTGATCTTCGTTGATGAGCTTCATCGTTTTAACAAAGCGCAGCAAGCTGCGTTCCTGCCCTACGTCGAAGAGGGCTCGATTCTCTTAGTCGGGGCTACTACGGAAAACCCGTCGTTTGAGATCATTGCGCCGCTCTTGTCGCGCTCGCAGGTCTTTGTGCTGCAGCCCCTCAGCCCAGAGCAAATTAAGATAATTCTCAAGCGCGCTCTTACGGATCGGGAGCGCGGCCTGGGCGCACGAAACTTAAAGCTCGCTCCCGACGCCGAGGAGTTCATCGCCCAATACTGCGACGGCGACGCGCGCAGAGCGCTCAATCTCCTAGAGCTCGCTGCCGAGGCGACTAAAGAGTGCATTGATCTCAAGACTGTGCAAGACGTTGCCCAGCGCAAGCTCCCCATCTATGATAAGTCCGGGGAAGAGCACTATAATCTCATAAGCGCGCTGCACAAGAGCGTAAGAAACTCCGATCCCGACGCGGCTCTGTATTGGCTGGCGCGGATGCTCGCCGGCGGTGAAGACCCGCTCTATATCGCGCGAAGATTAATACGCATGGCCGTCGAAGATATTGGCTTAGCCGACCCGCAAGCGCTTTCGGTCGCTGTTGCGGCCAAAGACGCGTATGATTTTCTCGGCTCGCCGGAGGGCGAGCTGGCGCTGGCCGAGACCGTGATTTACTTGGCGACTGCTCCAAAGAGCAATTCCGTCTACAAAGCGTTTGGCCAAGCCCAGCATGATGTAGAAACCACGCGCAACGAGCCGGTCCCGCTGCATCTGCGAAACCCGGTGACACAGCTTATGAAAGAGATTGGGTACGGGAAGGACTATCAGTACGCGCACAGTCTCCCGGAGGGCGTCGCGCCGATGGAGTGCCTACCAGAGAGTCTGCGGGGCCGGACGTATTATCATCCCAAAGACGCGGGCTACGAGCGCGAGATCAAACAGCGCTTGGAGCGCTGGAAGGCGCTTCGAGCACGGGCGTTGGAATCACAGAGGGCGCGGAGCAGCGCGGAAGGCACCGAATAAAAATTTTTAAGGAAGGGTCCTAGAGTTTCTGGAGGAGAAGTTTCGGGGCTAGGGGGTTGCATGAGACAGGCTCTTGCGTTATAGTACATCTCAACTCAGACGCGGAGGATTCGTGTGCGCCTGTGGTTGGGGCTGAAGATCGCAGTGTTCGCGGCGTTAGCAGTCTTACTGGGCTTAGGAGTCTTCACGTTCATCTATGCCCGTGGTGGCTCGTACTTCTCCGACGATCCGAAAGCGTGCGTTAGCTGTCACATTATGAACGACGTCTATAACTCTTGGTCGCGCTCCAGCCATCAGGCTGTCGCGACGTGCAACGCGTGTCATGTCCCACACGATTTTCTCAGCAAATGGCTCTCCAAGGCGCGCAACGGCTTCAATCACTCCATTGCGTTCACACTACAAAACTTCCCCGAGCCGATCCGCATCAGCGAAGTCAATCGTAATATTTTGCAAGCAAACTGCATTGAGTGCCATAGCGTCATCGTGAGCGAGATCGTGCACGAAGCGAATGCTGATCGTGCGTGCTTTGCGTGTCATCGCGGGGTGGGGCATGGGCCGTGAGACAGTCAGAGTTTACAAGTTCCAAGCTCAAAGTTTAAAGACTCTAAGAGAATGAGGAGGTAGGGATGAGACGGATCGTGCTATGGGGAGTGCTCTTCGTTGTCATCGTCGGTGTCACAGCCGGGGTGACGGCGCTGTTAGTCAATATCATGGAGCGCAAGCGCGAGGCCGAGGAAGCCACACGACGCTTGATCGAGATCGCCAAGACCGAACCTGACCCAGCGGTATGGGGACAGAACTGGCCTAGGCAATATGCGGGGTACTTGAGGACCCAAGAGTCGAAGGAGCGCACAAAGTACGGCGGCTCAGTGCCCTATCAGAAGCTCGACGAGAATCCAAGATTGAAGCGACTCTTTGCGGGAAATCCCTTCTCCGTTGACTACAAAGAGGAGCGCGGCCACTGGTGGTCGCTCGTGGACGTGAAGGAGACCAAACGCGAGCCCAAAGCCGGCACGTGCATGACCTGCAAGAGCGGCAATGTTTCTCAGTTCTTAGAAGAAGCCGGCAGCCCGGCACAGTTCTACGCGACGCCCTTTGCCCAGTGGGCAGCCAAGGCCCAGCACGGTATCTCGTGCGTAGACTGTCACGATGCGAAGACGATGAATCTGCGCATCTCGCGCCCCGCTTTCCTAGAAGCGATGCAGCGCCGGGGAATAGATATCTCCAAGGCAACGCGACAAGAGATGCGCACCTTCGTCTGCGCTCAGTGCCATGTCGAGTATTATTTTCGGGGCGAGGGGAAGTATCTCGTCTTCCCGTGGGACAAGGGTTTCACTATTGACGACATCGAGCGCTTCTATGACGAATACGGTTTTAAAGACTTTGTGCACGCCGAGTCTGGCGCGCCGATCATTAAGATACAGCATCCCGAATTTGAGCTGTTTACAACGGGGATTCACTATCAAGCCGGGGTCTCGTGCGCCGACTGTCACATGCCCTATAAGCGCGAGGGCGCTATCAAGATCAGCGATCACTGGGTGCGCAGCCCGCTCTTCAATATTGCCGGCTCGTGCCTGACGTGCCATCGGGCTTCGGAACAGGAGCTGCGCGAGCGCGTCGAGCGCATACAGGATCGAACGTACAAGCTGATGGTGCGCGCTGAAGAAGCGATCATCGCTGCTATTGATGCGATCAAAGCCGCCAAGGAAGCCGGAGCGAGCGATGAAGCCTTACACGAGGCTCGGCTCCTGCATAGAAGGGCGCAGATGCGCTGGGACTTCATCTCAGCGGAGAACAGCATGGGCTTTCACAGCCCCCAAGAGGCCGCGAGAATCTTAGCCGAAGCCATAGACTACGCGCGGCAGGCGGAGCTGGCGGCGATGCGGGCCTGGCCGGCCCGGCCCACGCAGTAGAAGAATTTTTCGCTTCCAGTCTGAAAACTTGACAAACTCGGCCCCCTCTGCTATAATGCAGTTAGCAGACTAGAGTCGAGTCTGCTAATTTCGAGAAATGACAGAACTAAAGAGCAAAGGAGGTGGGTCGCATGACCAGACTGCCGGAACTCTGGAGGGAACCATTTGCGCTCTCGACGCGGCTGAACCGCTTGATGGATGAGCTCTTGGCCGACTTCGACCGCAGCTTGTTCTTCGACTGGACGCCCTTCGAGACCTTCGGGAGAACAGATATCTACGAAAAGGACGGGAAGCTCGTCTATGAGACGGAGCTGCCCGGGGTCAAGAAGGACGATATAGAGATTAAGGTCGAGGACGGCCGGCTCATCATCAGCGGCGAGGTCAAGCGCGATGAGCGCATCGAGCGCGAGAACTACTTCCGCATCGGACGTCACTACGGGAAGTTCCAGCGGTGCTTCCCACTGCCCGAGCAGATTGAGGATCCCAAGAAGATCAAGGCCACTTTCGAGGACGGGATCCTCCGCGTGACGGTCCCGTTGCGGGAGTCCCTCAAGAAGAAGGAGAAGACCATCGAGATCAAGGTCGAGTGAGACGGTCGCGCAGCCCGATCTCTTCAGATCGGGCTGCTTTTTTTTAAAACTTCTCCCAAGGGATCGGCTCGGTGAAGTCGGGCAGGTTTCCCGCGGTCAGCGGGACTTCCGCGCGCTCGATAGGGATGACCGGATACCCAGACCCGAATCTGTAAATATACGTGTACGGCCTCCCGTCTGTGTAGTGCAAGAAGACTTGAGCTATCAGCTTGGCTTTTTCGAGCAGAAGCGTCTTGTCGACGTTCTCCCGTCGCGCAATCCCCAGATCGAAAAGCTCTTTCGTGTTGAGGATATATGCCGAGAACGTCACAGCGAAGTCTTCGTATTCGTTGGTCATGGCGTAATTGGGCGGCCCACCGAAGGGCTCGCGCACGTAGTTGGCCGTATCAGATCCGGATTGCTTGTGCAGCGATGACCACTCGCGCTTGAGCGAGGCGCCGGCTTTCACAAAGTGCACGAAGTGCGCTAGCTCGTGATAGAAGACGCCCGTAAAACGCCGCCCTGGCATCATGCGGTACATCTCGATGGTGCGCTCGGCATAGAGAAAGCGCCCTTCGACTTCATTCGATGGGGGCAGGAACTTGATCTTCCGCAGCCCTTCGGTTAGACGTATGCCGAGCGAACGCAGGGCCCGCCACATCTGGTCGCAGTGATGGTCTTCGAGCTCGCCCGCTTCTTCTTCATAAGAGATACGAATCCCTAGCTCGGAAGCGATCTCGGCGCAGAACGCCCTGGGGAACGTAATATCGAGCTCGACCGTGAGCGCGACGCTATTGGTGTGAAAGAGCACGACGCGCCAGGGCTGATTGAGACTCTCTGTATTAGCTTCGGCAATAAGATCGAACGAGCTATGGCCCATGGTGAGCGCCACGGGTTGATCGTGGGTGGGCTTATAGAGCTGCGCCGAAGCCCACAGCTCTAGGGGTCTGAGCTCAAAGTGCACGCGGATGGGGCCGGGCGCTGTGGGCGTGAATGAGATCTCGTAAAGTTCTCCCGAAGCGACAGTCGCTTTGTACGCCCCCGTCACGGTTGCGTGGGCCGTGACCGCAGGCGTTATGAGCAGAAGAGCGATCAGAGCAAAAACCTTTGCGCGCATAGCAAACACCGTCCTTGTGAAAAGCTTTCGGGGAATATTGTAGCACACAGAATGAGGGAACTGACAGCTCGCAAAGAGAGGGCGGGGGGAAGAGCTCCCTAGATGGTTGGGAGCCAGATTTCTAGGGGGCCTTCCCCCCGTAGGCTACCGTTTATTTATTATGGTTTCTGTGGCGTTCCCCCAGACGGCGCTTTGGGGGCCTTGGCATACTTCGCGGGGTTCTTCGTGAACTTGTCGCGACAGCCCGGGCCACAGGCGTAGAACGTCTGGCCTTGATGCGCTAACGAGAGCGCCGCCGTCTTGAGGACCGTCTTGCCGCAGACCGCGCATTTGACGGATTCGGTCATCGCTGCTCACCTCACTTTTGGGGCAGCGTTTACGCAATCTCAAGGATTTGGTACTGCAGCTCGCCGATGGGCGCATGAATTGTGATAGACTCGCCGGGCCGACGCCCTAGCAAAGCTCGTCCTAAGGGGGACTCTGTCGAGATGCAATCTCTTTCAGGGTCAGCCTCGCCGGGGCTGACGAGCGTGAGCGTGTGCGCCTGGCGCGAGCGCGCTTCTATCACTGTGACGCGGCAACCTAGCTCCACTCTGTCTTTAGCGCGCGGGCGAGCACGCAAAACAGCCGCTGGCATGGTCTCCAGCCTCCTTTGTCGTATGGGCGAATAAAAAAAGAGAGATGGTCGAGAGAGCGCTGAGAAGTCCTGCAGACCCTGACGGCTTGAACGTACTGGGTCACTCCTAATTGTTGCGCATCTGCGCACTTGCACAACTATAGCGTATATATTATAATACTAAACGCGCCGTTTGTCAAGGGATGGAGATCACAAGGAGCTAAAGATGATCTACACGCAGTATATTTATCTCTTTAAATGCCTATCGCACCGGTCGCGGCTGCGGTTGATGGAGCTATTAGCTGCGCATGGCGAGATGACCGTCTCGGAGATCGCTGCGGCGTTTCAGGGCGAAGACATTGAAGATCGCGACCCTAGCACGATCTCGCGCAATCTCACTATTTTGCGGCAGCAGGGCTTTGTGACCCCGCGCCGTGTGGGCCAGACGAAATATTATTCGCTCAACATCGCCAAGATTGAGGAAGCATTTGCGGACTTTCTCAAATTCTTGCGCACGGCCAAGACCCGCGTGAAGTAACCCCCTATTTGACTGCCCAGGACACCCTTCCGTATGATACGTCTACGAAAGCTCTAACGTTGGGAAAGGGGGAAACGGGAACGTATGCGACGGATCGCAATCACAAATCAGAAGGGCGGCTCGGGCAAGACGACGACCGCTGTTAACTTAGCTGCAGCGTTAGGGGAGAAGAAACGCCGCGTCTTGATAATAGACCTAGACCCGCAGTGCTCGGCGACTTCTTGGCTTGGCCTCAAAAATCCCGACAAGGGCGTCTTCCGCGCCTTTACCGAAAACGGGAACGTTTTAGATATTATCAGTCAAACAAACGTTCCCAACGTTGAGATTATTCCGGCCAGCCCGTGGCTGGTAGGGGTCGAAAAAGCCCTCGCGAGAGAGGTCGGCGCGGAGACCATCTTGCGACGCCAATTGCACAAGATCCCTCACGAGCGCTGGGATTATCTGTTGATAGATTGCCCGCCGGCGCTGGGAATCCTCACGATCAACGCGTTAGCTGCTGCCAGCGAGGTGCTCGTCCCCGTAGAAGCGCACGTGATGGCGCTGGAGGGCTTGGCTCAGCTTCTGCAGACCGTTGATGTTGTGAAAGAGCGACTGAACCCGGAGCTCAAGATCTGTGGGATCTTAGCGTGTCGGGTAGACAGACGGACTCGCCATGCCCAGGAAGTCGTCGAACACCTACAGGGCCGATTCGGTGATCTTGTTTATAAAACCGTCATTCGGGAGAATGTCCGTCTCGCGGAGTGCCCTTCTTTTGGGAAGCCCATTATGCTCTACGATCCGCGCAGCTATGGGGCACAGGACTATCGCGCCCTAGCTGCGGAGGTCATCCGGCAGGAGCGAGGGAGGTAGGTCCTATGCCAAGGCGGCGCACCATTGGGACAAATCCGCTTGATTCTGTTATCCCCAGTCGGCAACTGGTTGAGGGGGAGGCGACAAAAAAAATTAGAAAAGAACGGCTGACGGTCCATCTGCCCGTCGAGCTGATCGAGCGCGTCAAGAACGCCGTCTATTGGACGCCAGGGTTGACGCTTGCCGGGCTCGCGGAAGAAGCGCTCACTCTCGCTGTTGAGAGGCTTGAGCGCGAGCGGGGCGAGCCCTTCCCACCGAGAAAATCTGAGCTGAAGGGCGGACGGCCTCTCAAGTGAGGGGCAGCCCTCCCCCTGGGTAGGGGGAGGGCTGCTGAGGATTACGCCTTCTTGACGGAGAGCTTGCCGCCGGCCTCGACGACCTTCAGTCGCTTGCGCACCATCTCTTTCAGTTCGCGGCCGGCGCGGAAGGCCGGGACGACCTTGCTGGGCACCATCAGGCGCTGGCCGGTCTGCGGGTTGATGCGGCTGCTGCTGCGGCGCGCCCGAGCCACAAAGCTGCCAAACCCGGTGATGCGCACGGTCTGGCCCTCCGCGACCGACTTGGAGATCGCGTTGAAGATCGTGTTGACGGCCTCGCGTGCGGTGCGCTTGGGCATGCCCGTCCTCTGGGCTACGGTCTCGATGAGCTCTGCTTTGTTCATAGTGAACCCCCTTTAGTGGTTGCTAAGATAGCTGTATTGTAGATCAGAAGTGACCCAAAAGTCAAGTCGGAAGCCTCCTCCAGAGCCTTCTCAAGACGGAGAATGCGCAGATTTTTCTGATTTCAACGAAAAAAACAGCGATACCGTCTCTTGTAAATTTTGATTCCCCTGGCCTTCGGGACTATACTCTTTTCGGAGGTGAGGGCTGATGGCTTCCTTACCGAGTGCAGGGGCTACTCTTGGCTTTTATATCGTTCTCTGGGGTGTCATCTTCATAGTGCCGTTGTTGGCGATGCCCTTGAAGCAAGTCATTACGAATCAGCAGATCTTCATTGCGACGGCGGGGCTCCTGCAAGCGGCGTTGATAATCTTTGCTTTGGTAGTCTTTGTGCAACGCAAGGGCTTCGACCTGAGCGCAACGCTGAGCCTGCGGCGTGTGCGCCCTATACTATATCTGTGGGCTGCTCTGGGCGTCGTCCCCGTGGGGATGGTCAGTTCGTTGGTGCTCTGGCCCGTGATCGAAGCGATGCCATGGCTCATCTCCAAAGAGCTAGAGCTTCTCGTACGGCTGTCGCGCTTTAGCGCCCCTGCGATCTATCTCTTCTATGCGCTCTCGCTGAGTGTGGGGCCAGCGCTCAGCGAAGAGCTGGCGTTTCGTGGGCTGATCTTGCAGGGGCTGCGCAGCCGCCTGGGAGCAATATCTGCTGTCGCGCTCTCGGCGCTCTTGTTTGGGGTGATTCACTTGGATCCCTTGCAAGGTCTTGGGGCGTTCTTCACTGGGCTCTATTTAGGGTATCTCACAGTGCGCTCAGGGAGTATCTACCCGGCGATCGTCGCTCACGGGTTCAATAATCTATGGGCGACTCTCGAATCGAGCCTCTGGCAAGCAGCTAATCCCCAAATGAGCCCCCGAGATGTTCTCTTGAACACAGGGTATCCGCTGTGGGTCTATGTGGTTGCAGGGATTGTTCTGATCGTCGCGCTCTATAAGTTTCATCAAGCAGCGTGCTCATCGGATTAAGCGCGTGGGTCGGAATGCTCTAAGATCGCCTTGGCTTGCGCTTCACGATATTTTTTCAGGGCTTCGCGATAGTGGGGATGTTTGCTCGCCAAGATCGCTGTCGCCAAGAGTGCGGCATTGATGGCCCCGGCCTTCCCAATAGCGAGCGTCCCTACGGGGACTCCCGCCGGCATCTGCACCATCGAGAGCAAGGAATCGAGCCCGCTGAGCTTCGACTCCATCGGCACTCCCAGCACGGGCAGAAGGGTCTGCGCGGCGATCACCCCAGCTAGATGCGCTGCCCCTCCCGCAGCAGCGATGACGACTTCAATTCCCCGATCCTCCGCAGATCTTATATATTCCGCGAGCGCCTTGGGCGTGCGATGCGCCGAGAGGACGCGCACCTCGCAGGGCACCCCAAGCTGCTCTAACGTCTTGACGCACTGCTCCATCGTCTCCCAATCGGACTGCGAGCCCATGATCACGCTCACCAGGGGCTGCATCGGCTGCCTCCTTGTGCTATAATCTCGATATGAAGATTCTAGGGATATCAGGGAGTCTGCGCAAGGGGTCGTATAACACCGCAGCCCTGCGCGCCGCCCAAGAACTCCTTCCCCAGGGCGTGACGCTGGAGATCTTCGACCTTGCTCCTCTCCCTCTGTACAGCGAGGACATCGATCCGTTTCCTCCGGAAGTCAAGGCTTTTCGCGAGCGCATCGCCCAGAGCGATGCCCTGCTTATCGCGACCCCTGAATACAACCACTCGATCCCCGGCGTGCTCAAGAATGCGCTCGATTGGGCGTCGTGTGCGCCGGAGCCGCCCTGTGCGAACAAGCCCGTGGCGATCTTGGGCGCCAGTATAGGGCGCTTTGGCACGCTGCGGGCGCAACTCCACCTGCGCGAGATCTGCGCCGCTTTGGATATGCTCGTGCTCCCCAAGCCCGAGCTCTTCATCTCCTACGCCCGCACGAAGTTTGATGCCCAGGGAAGGCTCACCGACGCAGAGACGCGCGAGCGCCTGCGCGAATTCCTCGAGGCTTTCCTCGCCTGGGTGCGCCGCCTCTCCCTGGCTTGATAAGCTCTGGGCCGGGCGTATACAATCCTACCCAAGGAGTATCGCTATGCAGGAGCACTATAGACCCGGGCTGGAGGACGTCATTGCGGCCGAGACGCAGATATCCCATCTCGACGTCGAGCGAGAAGAGATCATCGTGCGCGGATATAGTTTGCTCGAGCTCATTCGCGCAGCCAGCTACGTCGATGTCGTGGGGCTGTTGATCGATGGGCATCTGCCCGATGCCCAGAGGCGTCAGCACCTTGAGCAGGAGCTGGTGCAGGCCCCCGTGCCCCAGGCGATCTATGAGATCGTGGCGGCGCTGCCGCCGACGATGCACGCCATGGATCGCTTGCGCACGGCCATTTCAGCCCTAGCGGGGTTCGATCCCGAGGCGACGACCGCAGATCCTGAGCGCGAGCGGGCCAAGGCACCGCGGTTGATTGGCCAGATCGCCCAGATCGTGGCGAATCTCATGAATCTCGCGTCCGCAAAGCCGCCCGCGCCGTTTGAGAGTGGGCGACCTTTTGCTGAGAACTTCTTGCGAGTGATGGTAGGGCGTGAGGTGACAGCGAAGGAGGTGCGCGCCTTCGAGCAGGCGCTCATCGCCTATAGCGAGCATGAGCTGCCGAACTCGACGTTTGCCGCGCGCGTGGTCGCCTCAACGCTCTCAGACGTGTACGGGGCTCTGACTGCTGCTGTGGCTTCGCTCAAGGGGCCGCTCCACGGCGGCGCTACTGAAGCGGTCATCGCCATGCTGCAGGAAGCCCAGACCCCCGAAGGGCTGGAAGGGCTCATTCGTGCGCGCCTGGCGCGCAAAGAGCGCATTATGGGCTTTGGGCATCGCGTCTACATGCGGCGCACGGATCCCCGTGCCCAGTTGCTAAAAGAGATCCTCAGAGATCTTGGATCGGAGCTGCTCCCCCTGTGCGAGCGCGGCGAAGCGGTGATGCGCACGGAGAAGGGGCTCTACCCCAATTTAGATTATTACGCCGCCCCGCTCTACTCCACGCTGGGCATTCCTCAGCAGCTCTATACGCCGATCTTCTTTGCCGCGCGGTCGGCGGGCCTGCTCGCCCATATCATCGAGCAGCATCGTGAGAATCGGCTCTATCGGCCGCGTGCGCGCTACATCGGACCGCGAGGGCTCACCCTATGACCGCGTACGATCCCGTTTTAGAGAAGATTGCGGACTACGTCGTCGCGGGCACTATCGAGAGCGAGCTGGCGTACGAGACAGCTCGCCTGACGCTGATGGACTCGCTGGCATGTGCCTTCTTCGCCTTGGGCTATCCAGAGTGCACCAAGCTCATCGGCCCGCTTGTGCCGGGGGCATACGTGCCTGTGGGGGCGCGCGTGCCTGGGACAAGCTTTGTCGTCGATCCCGTCCAAGGGGCGTTCGCCCTGACCGCGCTCATCCGCTGGCTCGACTATAACGATACGTGGTTGGCCCAGGAATGGGGACATCCCTCCGATAACTTTGGGGCGATCCTTGCTGTAGCTGATTACCAAAGCCAGGTACGCCGTCGGTGGGGGGAGGCCCCCTATCGCATCAGGGATGTGCTCACGGCCGCGATCAAGGCCTATGAGATCCAGGGGCAGCTCGCCCTGGAGAACAGTCTCAATCGCCGGGGATTCGACCACGTCCACTTTGTGAAGATGGCCTCGGCCGCGGTAGCAGCTTGGTTGCTTGGGGGCGGCAGAGCGGAGGTGCTCAGCGCCCTCTCGAATGCCGTGATTGACGGGGCGGCCCTGCGCGTCTATCGCCATCTCCCCAACACGGGGCCTCGCAAGTCGTGGGCGGCCGCCGATGCGACGAGCCGTGCCGTCCGACTGGCGCTCCTGGCTGTGCAAGGCGAGCCAGGCTATCCCACGGCGGTGAGCGCGCCCACGTGGGGCTTTGAAGCGGTGATCCTGGGCGGAGCGCCCCTGCGCCTCGGCCCGCTGAGCAGCTATGTGATGGAGAATGTGCTCTTTAAAGTGGCGTATCCTGCGGAGTTTCATGGCCAGACTGCTGTGGAAGCAGCGCTTAGGCTTCATCCGCTCGTGCGCGAGCGCTTGGACGATATCGTGCGCATCCAGATCGAGACCCAAGAGTCGGCCATGCGCATCATCAACAAGCCTGGGCCATTCCGGAATCCCGCCGATAGGGATCACTCGCTGCAATATATGACGGCCGTGGCCTTGCTCTACGGCACCCTGACCTATGAGCATTATCTGGAGCCGGTGGCGACTGACCCTCGCATTGCGCGGCTGATTGCCACGATGGAGGTGCGCGAGAACCCCCAGTTCAGCCGGGACTATCTCGATCCGGAGAAGCGTGCTATTGCCAATGCGGTGCAGGTCTTCTTTCGCGACGGCAGCGCGAGTGAGCGCGTGGTAGTGGAGTATCCCGTGGGGCATCGGCGACGGCGCGCCGAAGCCGTGCCCCTGCTGCGCGAGAAGTTTCGCGCGGCGCTGCGCCGCGTCTATCCCGAGCCGAGAGCTGAGCGCCTCTATCGGCTCATAGCCGAGGACCCCAAGCTGCCAGAGATGGCCGTAGATCGCTTCATGGCGGAGCTCGTCTTTCCCTAGGGAGGAAGTATGGCATGGCTGTTGGAGCCGGTGCCGTCGCAGGCGGAGCTTGCGGAGCGCTTTCGGAGGTGCGTGGCTCAAGGGAACCTGATCATCCCTGGGGCGCATGACCCGTTGGCGGGGTTGTTAGCGAAGCGCGCGGGGTTTTCCGTGCTCTATCTCTCTGGGGCGGCGCTCTCAGCAAGTTATGGGTTGCCCGATTTAGGAGTGCTGACACTGGAGGAGGTCGTGCGGCGTGCAGAGCGGCTCGTGCAGGCGACAGGGCTGCCCGTGCTCGTGGATATCGACACGGGGTTTGGCGAGATACTCAATGTGGTGCGGGCGGCGCAGGAGCTCGTCGGAGCTGGTGTTGCCGCCGTGCAGCTAGAAGACCAAGAGATGCCCAAGCGCTGTGGGCATCTGTCGGGGAAGCGGCTCGTCTCTCCAGAGACGATGGCTGAGAAGATTCGCGCGATCAAGCGCGTCTGCCCGACGCTCTGCGTGGTGGCGCGTACCGACGCGCGGGCACTGGAGGGCATCGAGGGGGTGCTCGCTCGCTCGCGGCTCTATCTCGAAGCCGGAGCCGATGCGATCTTCCCCGAGGCCCTAGAGAGCCATGAGGAATTCCGTCAGGTGCGTCAAGCTCTCGCTGCGCCGCTCCTTGCGAATCTCACAGAATTTGGCAGGACGCCCCCGCTGACGGCCTCGGAGCTCTTTGCCCTCGGGTACGAGATGGTGCTCTTTCCCGTGTCGGCGCTGCGGGTGGCGGCGCACGCTATGGCGCGCTTCTATACGCATTTAGCGCAGCACGGCTCAAGCCGGGAATATCTGGAGCAGATGCAGACGCGGGCTGAGCTCTATGAGCTCATTCAGTATAACGCTTATGAAGACTTTGATCAGGAGATCTCGAATTGGGGATCAGGGGGAAGAGGATACTAGCAGGTGTTCCGGCATCTGCACCGCGACGACTTCCCCGCGAGCGCAGACTTCCCCGTTAGCGATGAGTCTCGACTCGACGATGACTTTACGCCCGCTGATCTCTTTCACTCTCGCGCGCACTTCTAGGGGGACACCTATAGGAGTGGGGCGCAGGTAATCGACTTTGAGCGATGCTGTGACGAACCGTAACGGGGGCTCGGTGCCCATCTCTCGTCCTTGGGCACGATACGCCGCTGCGGAGGCTGTCCCCGTCGAGTGGCAGTCGATGAGCGAGGCGATCAGCCCGCCGTAGACATAGCCCGGGATCGCCGTGTGATAGGGCTTCGGCGTGAACGTACAGACAGTCTCATCGCCGTCCCAGTAGCTCTTGATGTGCAGGCCGTGCTCGTTGAGCCGGCCGCAGCCGTAACAGTAGCTTAAGTTATCGGGATAGTAGTCTTGAAATGCTTTCTGCTCCATAGCGACAGCTTGTGCTCAATGCCCCGCTGCTTGTCAGGAAGAGCATCGCGAGGCGCACGCGCATCAACCCCTTTCGTACTCATTGTACTCAGAATGATTCTCGATGTGCAATCGTCACCGATCTCGTCTATAATGCAAATTATGAGGGAGCAGATCGAGCGTTGGCTTGTCGAAGAGGGACAGTTCAATCGCTACGTCGAGCACCCCAATGCCAATTGGGTCTTGTTAGCGAATCACCCGAAAAACCAGCCGACGACCGTCAGCATTATCAACCCCAAAGCCAGTCCGGATAGAGTCTTGATCGAAGTGAGCGTCAATATCGCCGACGATGCGCAGGGGCTCTTTCAAAAACTCGCGCAGCCCCAGCGCGAGAAGATCTTGCGCGAGCTGAGCATGGAGTTGAATCGCTTCCCCATCAGCTTCGGCATGATCCATCCCCAAGGGATCTTAAAACACTTAGTCTTGCAGCAAGAGATCTTCTCCGATGGGCTGACCAAGCACGCGCTGTTTACGGCGATACAGAATGTGTACAAGGCATTCTTGCAATCGCAGTGGCTGCTGCAGAGAGAGTTAGGAGGGCAGCACAAATCGGGGAACGATTTCGGCATTGGCTTTCGGCCCTCGGAAAGTTGAACAGGGTGATGAGCATGAAGACCGCGCGCGAGGCACTCGCTAAGACCCTCAAGAAGAACAAGATCGCGCTGGTGACCGGCGTCTACGGCGACCCCTGCACAGCGCTGTTAGACGAGTGCGCTAAGCAAGGACTGCACGTCGAGATCAGCACCGAAGAGAAAGCTGCGTTCGCGCAGGCGCTCGGGGCTTCGGTGGCGGGCTTGCCCAGCGTCGTCATCGTCAAACAAGTCGGGGTCAACGTCCTAGCTGACCCCTTGATTACTGCCGTAACACACGGCATCGGCGCAGGGCTGTTACTGATCGCTGGGGACGACCCCGGCGCCGCGAAATCCCAAAACGAACAAGACTCGCGCTGGTATGCCAAGCTCGCCAACATTCCCGTCTTGACACCTCCGGGCCCGCAGTTTGTCAGTGATGCAGCCATTGAGGGACTGCAAGTATCGGGGACGCTGGGCATCCCCGTGATGCTGCAGGTGACTGGGCGTCTCTTAGAGGGCGAAGGTCATCCTAGTGAGATCCCTCTCACCGTCGAGGCGCGCTTCGACCGCGATCGCGCCTGGAAGCATCTCATCTTGGATCGCTATAAATATTTCTATCAGAAGATCTACCCCCAGATGTACGAGCTCGTCGAAGACTCACCGCTCCATCAAATCTCAGAGCTGCCACATTCCTCTACATGGAGCGAGAAGTATGGGGTGATCTCCTGCGGGTTCGTCTCGACGCTTGTGACCGAAAAGAATCACTTTGCGCTGGGGTATGCGCATCCGTTGCCGGAGCGGGCGTTAGTCAGCTTTCTGAAAGATTTAGAGAGGGTGCTGGTCGTCGAGGAGATCGCGCCGATCGTCGAAGAAGCCGTGAATGCGCTTGTCGCGCAGCATGGGTTGAAGACGAAAGTCTTTGGGCGGCTGACGGGGCACTTGCCCAGAATTGGGAAGTTAGAAGCGCAGCACATAGCTGAAGCCTGGGGGCGCACTGGCGGTGAGCTCCATCTGGATATTCCCACCCAAGTGAGCGGGGGCATTTTAGACTTGCCCTGTGGGGGGTTTGAGCTGCTCTATGAAGTCTTAGACGAAGTCCTGCCGGAGGGCTATCTTGTCGCGGGTGATGTGGGCTGCTCGATTCTGCACGGGTATTTTCCGCCGCAGGTCATTGACACAGCGTACGCGCTCGGGACGTCGATCTCGACGGCGGCAGGGATGAGTCTGAGTGGGCGCAAGGGCGTGGCGATCATCGGGGACACGGGGTTTATTCACTCTGGGATCACGGGATTGCTGAACGCCGTCGAGCACAAGCATAACGTGCTCGTGATCGTTCTTTATAATAAATTTTCGGCGATGACGCCGGGGGCCAAGCCCATCCCAGGGCTGGAGCGAGTGCGGGCGTTGGTCGAGGCGTGCGGTGTAGACGCCGTCGATGAGGTGCAGATGGAGCGAGTCTCTCGTGATGTGCTGAAGGAGCTTATAGAGAAGCGTCTTGGGGAGCGTGGGGTGCACGTGCTGATTGCTCATGCCAAGCCGAAAAGATTGCACGAGTAAGCAGCTCCCCCTCTGGACTTGTGCATCACGATTGTGCTATATTTAAGACCCATAAAAAATCAGAGGGTCCTATGAGCTATCGAAGGATTTTCGCGGCTCTTCTTGTAGGGTTTATTTTCGGCTTCATGGGGCATAAGCCACTAATCCACGCAGCTTCTGCAGGTGACGTCGTCATCAGCGAAGTCGCGTGGATGGGCACGCAAGCGAGCGCTAATGACGAATGGATTGAGCTGTATAACAACACTGATTCTGATATCGATCTAACGGGCTGGAAGCTCCAAGCTGAGGACGGCACGCCGACTATCGTGCTCTCTGGGATTATCCCTGCCCATGGGTTCTTTTTGTTAGAAAGAACTGATGACAACACCGTCAGCGACATCGCTGCTGATCTTGTCTACGGCAATGATGGATCTAGCTGGGCGTTGAGCAATAGCGGCGAAAAGCTCTTCTTGAAAGACCCTCTTGGGAATGTTATTGACAGCGCCAATGGCAACGGCGGCGCATGGCCTGCAGGGACGACTTCGCCGAGGGCAACGATGGAGCGAACTGATCCTACAGCTCCCGACTCCGACGCCAACTGGGATACGAACGACGGCGTCCATCGCAATGGGCTTGACGCGAATAATAATCCCATCAACGGCACCCCGAAAGCCCCGCGCCAGCGCGCGTCCTTCAATGTACGTGATGTCGTGATCAGCGAGGTCGCATGGATGGGAACAGAAGCCGATGCCAACGATGAATGGATCGAGCTGTATAACAATACTGATCACGCAATTAGTCTTGTGTGGTGGCGCTTAGAGGCTGCCGATGGCATACCCTCGATTGTGCTCTCCGGCACCATCCCTGCGCGCGGGTTTTTCTTGCTGGAGCGTACTGACGACAACACAGTCAGTGACATTCCCGCTGATCAGATCTACACCGGTGCCCTCTCCAACTCCGGTGAAGCTCTCTTCTTGAAAGACCCTTCGGGGAATATCATTGACACGGCCAACGGTGACGGCGGCCCCTGGCCCGCCGGCATTGATTTCCCAAGAGCAACAATGGAGCGCTTAGATTTGCTCGCCCCAGATTCAGACACGAATTGGGCGACAAATAACGGCATCTATCGCAATGGCTTAGATGCTGACGGCAACCCTATCAATGGGACGCCTAAGGCCCATAAGCCCCCATATGTGACGATCACAAGCCCTACACACGTTGCACCGGTGTATATCTATCCAGGCGAGAGTTTCACCGTCAGCTTCACTAGCGACGAAGTAGGCACTTCAGAGATCCAAGTGAACGGCATAAGCTGCGGCGGTGGGGCCGTCAGCGTCGGCACGAACTCTCAGATCTGTACCCTCTCTGGCTCGTTAGCTCATGGCGTTTATGATCTCTCTGTGACAGTCACTGACGTCACAATGGCTGCTGGTGCAGCTCTAGCAACAGATGCAGTGCATGTGATCATAGCAACTCTGGGCGACGTCAACGGCGACGGGAAGATCAATGTGATCGATGCGCGCCTGGCGCAACAGCACGCTGATGGTTTTATCACGCTCATGGGAATGCAGTTCTTGGCTGCTGACGTAGATCAAGACAGCGACGTAGACTCCGACGACGCAACGGCGATTGCCAAGAAAGGGATTGGGCTTCCTACAGGGATTCCGTGGTTTGCCCTTGCTATGCCCATGTTGGTGTTCTTGCTCGTGCGCTCCCGAAGGAAGATCACGCTATTGCTCTTTATTGTGGGGCTGATGGGAACTCTAACAAGCTGCACAGAGTTTGCGGGCTTGCCTCCGCCTTCTGGCCCGGCAGTCTTCATCACGTCAACTTCAATGCCCAGCGGAGCCACGCGCACGCTCGATATTGTCGTGCAGAACGTCATAACTGAAGATGGCGTGGCTTCGCTCCAGGGACGGATCACTTATCCTCGGAGAGTGACGGTGCAGTCGCTCACGGGCTTGAACGGCTTCATCGTCAAGGCGCTCGCGATAGATAACACCGTGGGCGAGCTGCGCTTCGCTCTCGTTAAGCCCAGCCCTGGGGGAATCAACTCCGGTGCCGTCGCGCGAGTAACTCTATCGGTCTCAGGAGCGCCAGGGGAGATCGTAACGCTGAGATGGGCTGCCAGCGCTCAGACACCAATCGTCATCGGAGGGGATACGAACACAGAGATCACGGGGCTCGGTCTTGGTGACGTTCAGGTGAAGGTGCGCTGACGCTCGATTATAATGAGCGCGTGCGTACAGAGGTTCTCTCTGTTAACGATGCTGCTATCGCCCGCGCGGCTCAGATTATTCGCTCCGGAGGGTTAGTCGCTTTCCCTACCGAGACCGTCTATGGCCTAGGGGCTGATGCCCTTAACGAAGACGCCGTCCGCAAGATCTTCATCGCCAAAGAGCGCCCCTTCGATGATCCCCTCATCGTGCACATCGCCGCTGCCCAGCAGCTGCTGCTCTTAGCTCGACATATCCCCCAACGGGCCTGGGAGTTAGTAAAGAAGTTCTGGCCCGGTCCGCTCACGCTTGTCTTGCCCAAAACCGAAAGAGTCCCCGCGGTCACCACCGGGGGATTGGAGACAGTTGCCGTGCGCATGCCCGGCCACCCCATCGCACGACAGCTCATTGAGTTGAGTGGCTGTCCCATCGCCGCACCCAGCGCCAACAGATTTGGCCGCCCCAGCCCCACGACAGCCCAGCACGTTCTTGAAGATTTAGATGGACGGATCGAGCTTATCTTAGATGGCGGTCCTACTCCCATCGGCGTCGAGTCGACTGTTTTAGATCTGACCCAAGATCCTCCCATGATCTTGCGCCCCGGCGGGGTGACCCTCGAAGTGCTGCAAGAGATCTTGGGAGAAGTGCGCCTGCTCAGCTCTGCCAAATCAGAAGCTGCCAAACGCTCCCCAGGGACGCGCTGGCGCCACTATGCCCCGCGGGCTCAGCTCGTGCTTGCCGAGCCAGCAGAGCTGGAGCAGATCGTGCGCGAACTGCTCAAGGATGGGAAACGAGTTGGGGTGATGATCAGCCAGGGCCGTCTTCCGTGTTCTCCAGACCGGCTTTCCGTGATTCATATGCCCTCAGATCTCTCTGAATACGCGCGGCTGCTCTTCCGGGTGCTGCGCGAGCTCGACGCCCACGGGGTCGATGTGATCGTCGTGGAGGCAGTCGAAGAGCATGGGTTGGGGCGGGCGATCATGGATAGACTCCGCAAAGCATGTCAATCAAGTTGAATAGCCCACAGTTTGATAATATAATGGCTCTCTCAAACTGAAAAACTGTCAACTCAGAACTGAATAACTGTCTTGCGGAGGTGATCGGTGATGAGCAAGCCGACGCATCCCAAGGTGATCGCGCGGCGGCGCCATCGGCGCGAGAAGCTCTGGAAGCTACGGCTGAAGTACGCGCGGGCAACGAGTGAAGCCGAGCGCCAACGGATCTTGGAGAAGGCGTTCAAGGTCGCTCCCACAATCACACGGGAGCAGTTTTTGGAGCCGCTGCGCGTTCGTGGCTTGCTCTAAAAAATTTGGTGGACCCGAGGGGACTTGAACCCCTGACCTCTTGAATGCCATTCAAGCGCTCTCCCAACTGAGCTACGGGCCCAAGGTCTGAACAGTTTCAGCTTAGGACAATCTTTATCATAGCAGAGGGTGCGAGGACTGTCAAGGTCGGGTATCATAAACGGAGCTATGACCCAGGAGCTGGAAGCGTTACTGGAGTTGGCCCGACACGACGCGGCCATCCGCGAGCAAGCCCGCAAGATCGAGCTGCTGCAGCGCCGTCGCCAGGCCCTCCTGGAGGCGATCGAGCGCGAACAGCACGAATTTCTCGCCAAGAAGCGCGCCTTTGAGGAGCTCCAGCACCAAAGCCGCGAAAAGAGCCGCGAAGTCGACGACCTGGACGCACAAATCCGTGCCGATTCAGAAAAATTACGCACGGGCCTGCTCAGCTACAAGGAGATGGAAGCGCTGCGCACCCGCGTGGAGCACTCGCGTATCCGCATCGATCAGCTCGAAGACGAAGCCCTCGCGCTCCTCACCAAAGTCGAAGAGCAAGCCCCGCTCATCCGCAAGGCCGAGCAGGACTTTCTCGCGTGGAAGGCCAAGATCGAACATGATATCGCCCAGATCGACGCCGAGCTTGCCGGACACTCTCGCACGCTGCACCAGCTCAAGGAGGAACGGACTGCGCGCGCGGCGGCCGTCGAAGAGGGGCTCTTGCGGCGCTACGAAGAACTCCGTGCGCGCTATGAAGACCCCCTCGTGCCCCTTATAGGGGGGGTCTGCTCCGGATGCCATCTGCGGGTCAGCGAGATCACCGCGGAGCGCGTGCGCTCCCAGATCGTCACGTGCGAGAACTGCTCACGACTGCTGTATGTGAAGTGAGACGATGCGTGTTGCGAATCTCGTATGTGCCTTGGTTGTGAGTGGAGCAGTCTTGGTGTCTGCCCAGGACGAAGAGCTCGTGCTGCCGCGCCAGATGGGGGCGATCAACGATTACGCGGCGGTGCTGGGAAGCGCCCGCACTGAGCTCGAAGCGCGCCTTGAGACGATCAAAGAGAACTTCAATGTCCGGATCGTCCTCTTAGCCTCGATCTATGACCCATTTGATAACGCTGCGCTCTATGCGCAAAAGATCTGGGAGTCGTGGAAACTCGGCGATGACACAGTGCTCTTGGTCTTTGTGAAGGAGCAGACCCTGAACCGTTGGGAGTTTGAGCTGCGCCTGGGCAGTGCTCTTCGCGAGCGCTTTCTTGAGGAGCATCTGGAGCGCATGCGCGCGGGGCTGAAGTATCACCTGGAGCGCAAGCATATCAAGACGGCCATAGAGGAGTCGGTGAGAGCTCTCCAGGCGATGCTGGAGGGCAGCTATGGCCAGCCGCCCCCCAGCGTCTCGGGAGGGCGCTTCTTCTTATGGATCTGGGTTCTTGCTGGACTTGTCGGGCTGGGAGGGCTCGCCTGGGGAGTGCGGGCTCTCTTGAGAAGTTATTGCCCGCGCTGTGGTGCCCGCCTGCGCTCCTATAATACCTATACTCGTCAGGGGGTACGCGTAGCTTACCGCAGTTGCCCACGCTGTGGGTACTCCCGCCTGCGCTAATTGAAGCTCGCCTTGAGCTTCACCTCCGGCTTGCGCTCCCGATCCTCATCGGGATCAAGTCTGATTACTAATGAGAGACTCAGTCTCTTGCCCGCGGCTTGCAATTGAGTCCGCAGCTCCTTGTTATGGGCTAATAACTGAACGAGATCATTGGCTAAGAGCTCTGCTGCGGCATGGATATAGGAAAGCTCAGAACCGTTGCCTAACTCTTGCCATTCTTCGATGGTGCCTACTAAGCGGGCCTCTGCTTCTGCCATATGATGCCAGCCTCCTTGAGACGTATCTTACGCGCAGAGAGGACAGGAGACTATGATGGAGATTACATTCGTGGTATAATTGAGGGGCGGAAGAGGAGCAGAGGGCCGCCCCAGACTTCGTCTGGACTGTACATCTTCGCCGGCCGCAGGCCGGCGAAGGCGAATGGTCCAGGCGAAGCCTGGGGAGGAAAGTCCGGACTCCGCAGGGCAGGCCGCTCGCCGCAAGGCGAGAAGGAGCGATCCTTGGAAAGTGCCACAGAGAAGAGACCGCCAGCGGCCCAAGCTCCGCTTGACCTTCATCGTGGCCAGCCTCCGGCTGGCCAAGGTGTACGGTCCAGGCGAAGCCTGGTGGGTGCGGGCAAGGGTGAAACGGTGGGGTAAGAGCCCACCGCCCCGCTCGCGAGAGTCGGGGGCACGGCAAACCCCGGCCGGAGCAAGACCAAGTAGGGGCACGCTGGGGCCGCACGGCCCCATAAGGGTGGCCCGCCCGATGTGCCCGGGTAGGTCGCATCAGAGAGATGGCCCTCACCGACTCGGCAGAGTCGGCACAGAATCCGGCTTATGCTCCTCTTCCCTCTTTGTCTTGACGAGCCCAGCACTATCCGATAGAATAAACCATCGGCGATGGAGTCCGCCCTTGGGGTCCCAAAAAATCTCGAGATTTTTTGGGGTGCCCACAACCGTCCGAGCACATCGGACTGATGACTCCTACCCAAGATTCTTCATTTGGATAGGAGGTCGGTTGGTGTGCAAGACTTATACGTCGGGACGGTGTTGGCGGGCTTGATCTTTCTCTCCAGTGTGCTCTCCATTGAGTTGGGGCTTTCCGCAGCGATCATCGAGATCGCGCTGGGCGTTTTTGCTGGGAATTTTTTGGGCGTCACGGCTCTCCCGTGGGTGACGTATATTGCGGGCTTCGGCGGGATTCTTTTGACGTTCCTCGCTGGCGCCGAAGTTGACCTAGACGTGATGCGGGCCAAGTTCAAGGAGAGCCTCTTGATCGGGGGTATCTCGTTCTTGGCCCCGTTTCTTGGGGCGATGCTGCTCTGTCATTATCTGTTGGGCTGGGAGTGGAAGGCCGCGCAGATCGCCGGGGTGGCACTCTCGACGACATCGCTCGCCGTTGTCTACGCCGTGCTCGTCGAGACTGGGCTCACCCATACGCCCGTGGGCAAGCTCATCATGGCCTCGACGTTCGTGACTGACTTTGGCACGGCAGCGGCCTTAGCACTCGTGCTCTTAGAATTCAATCTCAACACGCTCTGGTTCGCCCTGATCTCGCTTATAATTATTGTGCTGGCGCCGCGGATCGCGCCAAGACTCTTTGCTCGCTATGGGGATCGGGTCATCGAACCCGAAATAAAGTTTCTCTTTTTGCTCTTAGTGATTTTGATGTACTTTGCCAAGCTGGGGCTGAGCCACGCGATCCTGCCCGCGTTCGTGCTGGGGCTTGTAATGTCACGCATCTTTCAGAAAAACACCCAATTACAGCGCAAGCTGCGCGTTGTGGGCTTTGCGTTTATCACCCCGATCTTCTTCCTCAATGGGGGCATGAAGATATCGCTCTCGCTCTTATGGTCTGGTGCGGCGCTCTTTCTCGTTCTGTTTGCTGTCAAACAGATCACTAAGATCGTGGGGGTCTATCCCTTGGCCAAGCGCTATCTGCCCAACGAAGCGATGTACACGACGCTGCTGATGAGCACCGGGCTGACGATGGGAACGCTCTCGTCTCTAGCGGGATTGGAAGCTGGGGTCATTGATCAGCTTCAGTTTTCCGTGCTGGTAGCCGTTGTAGTAGCCAGCGCCATCGTGCCGACGTCCATCGCCCAGAGATTCTTCCATCCCCATCACGTGCTGGTCGAGCTTCAAGAGTCCTCCCGGCCCGCCCTGGTCGAGGAGGCGGCGGAAGAGTAAGCTAGAGGGCAAGGAGGCCCTATGTTTCACAAGATTTTGATCGCTAATGACGGCTCGGAGAATGCCTTTCGGGCGCTCGAAGTTGCCGTGGACTTAGCACGGCGCTACGGCGCAGAACTGCATCAGCTCTCCGTCGAAGAGCATTTGCCTCGCTACGCAGCATCGCTGGGCGAGGTGCTCGAAGCCCAGCGAGAAGAATTGGACTACTTCGACAACGTTGCTGAGAAAGCGCGGGAGATCGCGATGCGAGCTGGGGTACAGCTCGAATGTCATATTATCGCAGGCCACGAGGTCGAAACGATCGTGCGCTTTGCCGAAGAGAATCGCTTTGATCTTGTGGTGATCGGGCACAAGGGGCATTCGCGGATTTGGCCGTTCCATATGGGGTCGACGGCGGCGAAGATCGCTGATCACAGTCGGACTCATGTGCTTATTGTGCAGTGAGAGCACGCTAGCAGATTCTGGGGAGCTGCTCCCCGCTAAGCATATCTAAAATTCGCTGAGCGCCGATGCGACTGCGCAGCGTCACTATCCCTGCGGGTTGCTCCAGGACACGCCCGATGAGCGCGGCATCTTGAGAAAAATCTTTGAGAATCCTCAGAGCGCGCTCGGCATCTTTGGGAGCGACAAACGCGATAAAACGCCCCTCGTTCGCGACATAGAGGGGATCAAGCCCTAAAATCTCGCACGCCCCTTGGACATCTTCGCGCACGGGGACGGCACTCTCGTCTATGGAGATACTCACACCGGCTGCGCGAGCGATCTCGTTGAGCGCGCTGGCCAAGCCCCCACGTGTCAAGTCTCTCAAGCAATGAAGCTCGATCTGCTCTTCGATGAGCTTCATAACTATAGAAGCTAACGGCGCGCAGTCGCTCTCGATCTCGCTCTCGAATGACAATCCCTCGCGCACGGCCATGATCGCGATGCCATGACGGCCCACGTCACCGTTGAGCAGAATACAATCTCCGGGACGGACGCTCTTTGGTGAGATGACAAAATTATGCTCGATGATCCCGATCCCCGAAGTATTTATGAAAATCCCATCGCCCTTGCCCTTGTCGACGACTTTTGTGTCTCCCGTGACGATCTGAACATGAGCTGTTTGCGCGGCTTCTCGCATGGACTGCACGATGCGCCAGAGGGTCTCTATCGGCAGCCCTTCTTCTAAGATAAAGCCAGCGCTCAAGAAGAGCGGGCGCGCGCCGCACATGGCTAAGTCATTGACTGTGCCATAGACCGCGAGTTTGCCGATATCGCCGCCGGGGAAGAAGAGCGGACGCACGACATACGAGTCGGTCGTGAACGCGAGCCAGGCTTCGCCTGGACCGTGCATCGTGCCGCCTCCGGCAGCACGGCGTATGGAGATAATCGCCCCATCATGGCGCTCGTTCAGATATTCATTGGCGAACGCCGCGCCAAAGACTTTCTCGATCAATTGATGCATGAGCATGCCGCCGCCCCCGTGAGCCAGAAGAATCTGGGGGTACTCGGAGATGGGGATGGGACAGCTCAGCGCGAAGTCTTTAGCCATCTTTGCTCGCCCTCCGATACCGATAGTACGCAGCACACGCGCCCTCAGACGAGACCATCGGCGCTCCGAGAGGATGTTCTGGGGTGCAGCGCGTCCCAAATGCCGGACATTCATGGGGTTTCTTGACGCCCTGCAACACCAGCCCTGCTATGCACTCGGAAGATTCTTCGATAGAGCGATCAGTCAGCCCGAATTTGCTTTCAGCGTCGAACTCTTTGTATTTTTCTGTCAAGCCCAGCCCGCTGTGGGGGATCTCCCCGATGCCGCGCCACTTCCTTGGCACAACACGGAAGACTTCACGGATCAGCTCTTGGGCTTTGATGTTGCCCTCGCGCCGCACCGACCGCGTGTATTGATTTTCCACGTCGTAGCGCCCCTCTTCTAATTGTTTCACGCACATGTAGATGCCTTGCAGAATATCGAGGGGCTCGAAGCCCGTCACGACGATGGGCACTTTGTATTTTTTCGCGATGGGCTCGTATTCCGTGTAGCCCATCACGGTGCAGACATGCCCAGCCGCTAAAAAGCCCTGTACACGATTGTGGGGGGAAGAGAGAATCGCTTCCATTGCCGGAGGAACTAAGACGTGCGAGACGAGCAGCGAGAAGTTTTTCACGTTCTGGAGATACGCTTGGTGGACAGCCATAGCGTTCGCAGGTGCAGTCGTCTCGAAGCCCACGGCAAAGAAGACCACTTCTCTGTCAGGGTTCTCTTTCGCTAATTTCAGGGCATCTAGAGGGGAGTAGACGATGCGCACGTCCCCACCTTGAGCCTTGACAAAGAGTAAGTCGGTCTTGCTGCCGGGCACACGCAGCATATCCCCAAACGAACAGAAGATCACATTGGGACGTGAGGCGATCTCGATCGCTTTGTCTATGATCTCAATGGGCGTGACGCAGACGGGGCAGCCGGGACCATGCACTAACGTGATCTCTTTGGGCAGCAGCTCGTCTATCCCGAATTTAATAATAGAATGTGTCTGGCCACCGCAGACCTCCATGATCGTCCAGGGTCTTGTCACGATCTGGGCGATGAGGCGCGCATAGTGCTGGGCAAGCTTGGCATCGCGATACTCGTCGATGAATCTCATTTGACCTTGGAGACCGGCTGGTCGGGGTGAGCGGGGTTGGGGATTAAGCGCCGGTTGACACAGTCTACGAAGAGATCGAGTTTCTCCAAGACTGTTTGGCCGATGAGCACCTCATCCCCCAGGACGAGAGCTTCTTCGAGGGTATCTCGACCTTCTATCTCGATAATCAGTGGCTCAGTGACACCGACAATTCGGCCGTCGGCGTACTCCGCCACACGCTGGCCTCGGAGTGTAAGCCCTAGACGCTGCACAACGAAAGCGGGCAGTGCCACACGCACCGCGCCGGTGTCCACGAGCGCGTCAGCCTCGTAAGAACGCACTTGTTCTGGCTTGAGCATACCACGCCGCACCAAGGCTTCGTCTATGGCGTTAGTGAGCTTGGCTCGCACACGAACTTCTCCCATAGCGTCTCTATTGTAAAGCGAGACGCCCGCTCTGTCCAGTGCCCTTCTGCTCACGCTCAGCCTCACCCCTGATGCTCGTCATTGACCCAGCTTGCTTCACAGCATATTATGTAATTAAGCACATAAACGCAAGAAAGCTAGTGACCCCTGATGCACGATGCACACTATCACGCTGAAGCGGAGATCTTCCAAGCGCTCGCTCATCCGGTGCGGCTGCGGCTCTTGGACTTTCTCGCGGAGAAGCCGCGCTGTGTCTGCGAGATCGAGCCGGAGTTTTCGCTCGACCAGTCTACGATCTCGCGGCACTTAATCGTGCTGAAGAAGGCCGGGCTGGTGCAGGCCCGCCGCGAGGGCGTCCGGGTGATCTACAAGCTGAGTGATCGCCGCATCCAGAGAATCCGCAAGTTAGTTCAGGGGTTGATCGCTGATCATCTACGCAAGCAAGCAACGATCCTGGCCCAAGGAGGCTGACTTTTTTATGCTGTGGGAGCTCATCCAAGCGGGGCTGCTCGCCCTGTGGGACTATATCGCTCTGCATGTCCTGACCTGCTTAATCCCGGCGTTTCTCTTAGCCGGCGCGATGGTCACGTTCGTCTCGAAAGAGACGATCATCTATTACTTGGGCACGGCAGCGCAGAAGCTCAAGGCATTTGCGCTGGCTGCTGGGGGAAGCTTCTTCGTTGCAGCGTGCTCGTGCACGGTCATCCCTGTCAGCAGCGGGCTCTACTATGCTGGGGCGTCCATCGGCGCAGCGTTTATAGTGCTCTGGGTCGCTCCGGCGGCCAATATCTTAGCGCTCACATACACCGGCGCGATCTTGGGGGGCACGATGGCGCTCACACGAATTATTGCAGCACTCGTGATGGCATTTCTCGTCGGCTGGGTGATGACGGCAGTCTTTCGGCGCGAAGAGCAGACGCGCGTGCAGCCCGTTGCTGCGCCTAGCAACCCTGGAGATGCTCCAACGCATCTGATGGGGCGCTCTGATGTGATCTTATTGATACTGCTCGTGATCTCACTGCTGGCGCCCAATTATCTCGTGCAGAAGGGGCCGTACTGGGCCAAGGTGCTCGTCTGGGGGATCGCAACTATAATAGTTTTCGGCTATGCGTTCTGGGTTAAGCCCATAGAAGAACTGAAGCGCTGGATGGGTGAGACGTGGTGGTTTGTACGCTTGATCTTCCCGTTATTGTTAGCTGGGGTCTTCGTCGTCGGCGTCATTGGGAAGCTTTTGCCCGAAGAATGGGTGCGGTCGGCGCTGGGTGGGTCGAGCTTAAGTGCGTCGTTCTTAGCAACACTCATCGGGAGCGTCAGCTACTTTGCGACCATGACTGAAGCGCCGTTTGTAGATACGTTGATGAAACTGGGGATGGGGCCAGGGCCAGCGTTGGCGCTCTTGCTAACTGGGCCGGGGCTGAGCTTGCCCAACTGGCTAGCGATTGCGCGAGTCTTTGGTGTCAAGAAAGCCCTCGTCTATGTCGTGACGATCATCGTCTTGGGAACGTTGGTCGGATGGTTGGCAGGGAATTTTATCTTCTAAGAAGGGAGGAAGCAGCGATGAAGATCGAGATCTTAGGCAGTGGCTGTCCCAAGTGCTTCGAGACTGAGCGCAGAGTCCAGAAAGTCGTTCAAGAGTTAGGACTGCAAGCTGAAGTTGTGCACGTCTACGACATGATGGAGATTGCGCGGCGGCGGGTGATGTTCACCCCAGCGATCGCGATTGACGGCGAGGTGAAGCTCAGCGGGCACGTGCCCTCTGAAGAAGAGATCAAAGCGCTGCTGAAGAAGTAATTCTTGAAGCAACAAGGGCAAATTAGTTAAGATATACTCCGTGCGTAAGGGGTGAGCGATGCGTCTCGCTCTCAGCTGTGTAGTGGGGCTCTTACTCGTTGTAAGCGCGATGGCGGCACAGAAAGAAGATGCTCCGGTGGTGCGGGCGGTCTTGTTCTGGATGCGGACGTGCCCACACTGCCATGAAGTCATCACAAATGTCTTGCCGCCGCTCCAGGAGAAGTACGGCGCTCAGTTGGATATTCTGTTCATTGAAGTCGAGACCCGGCAAGACTTTGAGCGTCTTTACGCCATAGGACGAGAGTTCGGGATACCTCGCGGGGATATCGGGGTACCGTTTCTAGTCATTGGCGACCGGGTACTCATTGGATCACTACAGATCCCCGCGGAGTTGCCTCAACTGATAGAAAAATATCTTGCAGCTGGCGGCGTCGATTTCCCGCGAGTGCCAGCTCTCGCGGATATCTTACCAGCTCCAAAGCCTCCCGCACCCCAGGAGAGTCCTCCTGAACCACAACGGAACGAAGAGATAGCTACAGCTGAACTCGTAGAGCCGTCTGTGTCGGAGCCTCCAGCCCAGCAGGAGCAGCCTTCGCTCACTCCTCCCGAAGTGCAAGTTCCGGAGCTTTCAGAGACGCTGTCTCCTAAAGAGGGGTTCTCCCGCGGGTTTGAGCTGGCTATCACGGTCTTGATTGGCATGATACTTGCCGTGATATACGTCTTCATACAGATAGTCCGTGTAGTGCGAGGGGCTCCTGTAAGGGCGTCTTCACGATGGCGCGATGGTGCTTTGATAGTGTTATCTGTGCTGGGCATGGCCATAGCAGGGTACTTAGCGTATGTGGAGACTCAAGAAGTAGCAGCCTTTTGCGGCCCCATAGGCGATTGCAATATTGTGCAAAGCAGCCCCTACGCGAAATTGTTCGGGGTGCTGCCTGTGGGCATCCTCGGTGTTATTGGGTATATTGCTATTCTTGTGGTCTGGTTTTGGGGCCGGTGGGGCTCAGGGAAGCTCTCGGCTTATGCACCGCTGCTCGTCTTAGCTATGACGCTCTTCGGCGTGCTCTTTTCGATCTATCTCACGTATTTGGAGCCCTTTGTGATCGGGGCTGTCTGCATCTGGTGCGTGAGTTCAGCAGTGATCATGACCCTGCTGATGCTGCTGAGCCTTCACCCGGCTTTGTGTATCATCCAGGAGTACAGCGATGCTGCTCAAAGGGTTTCTCAAGATTGAGACGTTCTTCCCGCCGTGCCACCCCGGCGAGATCGAAACTGTCACAGCTATAGCAGAGCTGAGTGACGACATCAGCCCTGCCTTCCCCTATCTCAATGCTGTGCTCAAGGGGACGATCTACGACCAGACCCATCAGACGCTGAATTTCAAGTTGGGTGGGCGCGGGGTCACTCTGCATCCTAAAAAAGTGATCGTCACTCGATTAGAGAACCAAGAAGAAGCCGAGAAGGTCTTAGAGCGCCTGAAAGATCTCATTAACAAGACCTACGAGAGACGGAACGAGATCGAGCCGAGCTACAAGAGCCGGGCCAAGCTGTCCGTCTTAGATATCTATAAGCTCTTGCCCAAGACCAACTGTCGGGAGTGCGGTGAGCCAACATGCATGGCCTTTGCTACCAAGCTCGTGAGCGAATCGGTGAAGATCGAGCTGTGTAAGCCAATCTTCCGTGAGGAGCATCGAGGGCAGCGCGAGCAGCTCCTCAAGATGCTTGACGAAGCCGGCTATACTGTCCCCAACAACTGAAGGAAGGAGTGTGAGAATATGTGCTGTCAAGAACATAGAGTGCATCACAGACATGGGCATGGGTGTGGCTGTGGTGGCCATCATGGCGCAGGGAGCTTCCAGCGACGTTTCCCTACGAAAGCAGAACGGATCGCGGAACTCAAAGAATATCTAGAAGCTCTTAAGGCTGAAGTCAAAGGCGTGGAAGAGCATATCACTAGGCTAGAAAAAGAACAGTAAGGGTACGTGAGCTTACAGCGAGTCTGAGTCGTTGAGCTTAGAAGTCTTGAGCTCTTCCAGCTCGCCTATCTCTCTAAGATACTCGAAAGTCTTCTGGGCTTCGGCTTCGTCGAGCTTGCTGATGGCAAAGCCCACGTGCACGATCACATAATCTCCAAGTTGCGCTTCAGGAACGTACGCTAAGTTGACTTCTTTCACGATGCCCCCAAAGCTCACTTTCCCTGTACGGAAGATGGGGTCTTCGTTTTCTGTAATGCTGATGATCTTGCCGGGAACAGCAAGGCACATGGTTTCACCCCTTGTGGTGGACCGCAGCGACAATCTGGCCCAACGCGATCCCGCCGTCGTTGGGCGGCACTCTCTGATGCCAATAGACGCGAAAGCCCTCCTCACGCAGACGAGCGATCGCTCGCTCCGTCAGATATCTGTTCTGAAAACAGCCTCCAGTCAGCACAACTTTCTCTTCCCCCACACGCTGCGCCACAGTAACGATCATCTCGACTAAAGTATTGTGAAACTTCTCAGATATCTTACCAACTGATATGCCAGCGCGCACATCGCTGATGATACTTAAGAGCATTGGACCCCAATCGAGCGTCTCGTGTGAGAGTGAAAACTCATAGCTCTCGTCTGTCTCCATCTCGTGTAGGGCAAACTCAAGTTCCATCGCGGCTTGGCCTTCAAAGCGACTGATCTGCCTCAGCCCGACAAGAGAAGCCACAGCGTCGAAGAGCCGCCCGGCGCTCGACGTTGCTGGGCTATGGAGATTTTTGTGCAGCATTGTCAGTAAGAGCTCAAGCTCGTGCTCTGAGAAGCTCTGGATCGGGGCCAGATCGGCACACTTGAGCCCATCGCCGAAAAGCTCGTAGAGCACGCCCAGCGCCGCGCGCCTTGGCTCCTTGATCGCCCGCTCACCCCCTGGGAGACGGAATGTCCGCAGATGGGCGACTCGTGTAAACGACTCTCGCGTGGCGAGCAGAAACTCCCCTCCCCAGATCGTGCCATCGAGCCCGTAGCCCGTGCCGTCCCACGACACCCCTAGCACCGGGCCATCAAGTTCGTTCTCAGCCAGGCACGCGAGCACATGGGCGTAGTGATGCTGCACCCCAACTTTGGGAATCTCGCGCTGCTGCGCGTACTTTGTCGAGAGATAGTCCGGGTGCAGATCATGGGCGATCACCGACGGCTGAGCTTCGTAGAGGCGTTCAAAATCACGAATGACTCTCTGAAACGCCCCGAACGCTTCGGCGGTCTCCAAGTCTCCGATATGCTGGCTGATGAAGATATTTGAGCCGACCGAGAGCGAGATAGTATTTTTGAGATGAGCGCCGACGGCGAGCACAGTTTTGCGTTCCAAGGTTTTCAGTGTGACAGGCAGTGGCGCGTATCCGCGGGCGCGGCGCAGCACCAGCTCACGACCCCCAACGATCCGCACGATCGAGTCGTCCACATGGCGTGCGATGGGGCGATTGTGCACAAGGAAGAGATCCGCGATCTGATTGAGTCTTTCGAGCGCTTCGTGCTCGTCGGTACAGATGGGTTCATCGGAGAGATTGCCGCTGGTGGCAACGACAGGGAAGCCAAGTTCAGCCATCAATAAGTGATGGAGCGGGGTGTAGGGGAGCATTACTCCCAGATAGGGGTTGCGCGGGGCCACGCTGCGCGTGGGCTTTAACGGTGCAGGCGAAGCCTGCTGCACGAGCACAATCGGCGCCTCCGGTGAGAGTAACAATCGCTCTTCAAGCTCCGAGACTTCACAGTGAGCTTTTATCAGCTCCAGCGATGGGTACATAAGCGCAAACGGCTTCTCTTCGCGGTGCTTGCGTCTTCTGAGCTCTTGGACGGCCTCGTCGTTGCGAGCGTCACAGATCAAGTGAAATCCCCCAAGCCCCTTGACGGCAACAATCTGCCCATCACGAATCGCTTTGGCAGCTTGACGCAAAGCCTCATCGCGCTGGGCGAGCACGGTGCCCCGACGATCCCATAGTTCTAGGTGCGGCCCGCACTGCGGGCACGCATTGGGCTGGGCGTGAAAGCGCCTATTAGTTGGGTCTTCGTACTCGGCTTGGCAGTCCGGGCACATTTTGAAGATCTTCATGGTCGTGTTCGGACGATCATAGGGGAGGGCTTCAATGATAGAGAAGCGCGGGCCGCAGTTTGTGCAGTTCGTGAACGGGTAGCGATAGCGTCGGTCGTTTGGATCGAAGATCTCTCTCAGACAATCGGGGCAGGTTGCGATGTCTGGAAGAATAAATGCAATCTTCTGACCAGACTCGTCGCTGTGGCGAATAGAAAATTCCATGTAGCCAATGGGGTCGAGCCAGGAAGCTTCTAAGCTTTGGATAAACGCGCGTGGGGGCTTGTCGCGCTCGAGCCTGCGCAAGAACTCTTCGAGCTGTTCCTTGGGCCCTTCGGCTTCGATGAAGACCCCTTGAGCGGAATTGAGCACCCAGCCCGTCAGTTTGAGCTCTGTCGCCAGACGATAGACGAAAGGCCGAAACCCCACCCCCTGCACCGCGCCGTGGATGACGATCTTCAGACGTGCTCGTTCAGCGTGTTCGCTCATGGCTCTCCAGTATAAGTGCTGCACCGATAGCACAGCAACTCCGTGCGTTGCGCCTTTTCTATATAGTAATATATATGACGTGCTTCTTCGCGGGCAATTTTGATTTTCGCTAGTTTTTAAGCTGATTTTGATCATAGCAGAGGCTGGGGAAGTTCGCCTAAAATGCAACAGCTATGAAGGTTGCGATCTCCGGCAAGGGCGGAGTGGGCAAGACAACGCTCTGTGCCCTGTTAGCTCGAGAAGCTGCCTCGCAGGGGAAGCGCGTCTTCGCGGTAGATGCCGACCCGAACCCCACCTTGGCCCTTATGCTTGGCTTCCCCGAAGAGATCACCCCGCTTGTAGAGCTGCAGGAACTGATGGAAGAACGCCTGGGCTCTTTAGAGGGATTCTTGCGGCTCAACCCCAAAGTCGACGACATCCCGGAACGCTTCGCGGTGGAGAGAGACGGCATTAAGCTTCTCGTGATGGGGCCGATCCGTCAGGGCGGGGGCGGCTGCGCCTGCCCGCAAAATACCTTTCTCAAGAGTCTTCTGCAGCATCTCATGCTCGAACGCGATGAGCTGATTCTCTTAGACTTTGAAGCAGGGCTGGAGCCCTTAGGGCGGGCGACAGCTCAGGGAGTCGATGCTCTGCTCATTGTCGTCGAACCTGATGGCGCGAGCATCGTCACCGCGCGGCGCATCTCTACGCTAGCTCAGCAGATTGGGATCAGGAGAATCTTTGCGGTCGCGAATAAGATTCGCGAGCCCGGGGAACTGCGTGCTATCCAAGAGAACTTAGGGATAGCAGTGATTGGGGCGCTGCCCTATAGCGAGCGGCTGCGCATTACTGGCCCAACCGCTGATGCGGAGATGCGTCATCACGTTCAAGCGATCTTAGAGAGCATTGAGCACCCTCATCCCCAGCCCCTCTCCCCTTAGAGGGAGAGGGGAGCAAGGGGTGAGGGGCAAAAAGGAGGCGTCATGGAGCGGCTCTTCTGTGACCCGCGCCGCTGTGTCGGCTGTCGGGCGTGCGAGATCGCATGCGCGGTCGAGCATACGCCCAGCAAAGACCTGTTCGTCTCTGTACTGAACAGAGAGCTTGGGCCGCCGCGCCGGCGTGTTCAAACTGTTGGAGCACAGCCGTATCGTGTGGCGATTGGGGGCGTCGTGCTCTCGCTAGGATGCCATCACTGCGATCCCGCCCCCTGTGTGGATGCGTGCATCACCGGGGCGATGCACAAAGAAGATGGCCAAACTGTCTGTGATACAGACAAATGCGTCGGCTGCTGGATGTGCGTGATGCGCTGCCCCTATGGTGCGATCACGCCTAAAGTCAAAGCCATCAAGTGCGATCTCTGCCCGGACCGAAGAGAGAAAGTAGGGCGCTCGCGCTATGCGTGCGTCGAAGCGTGCCCAACAGAAGCGCTCTTTGCCGGGACGTTCGAAGAGTTTCAGAGAGTTTTAGCTGAGCCAGTCACGGCCGTCTGGGAGGGAAGACAATGAAAAAGACTCAGAGATTTGTGATCATCGGTGCGTCGGCTGCGGGCAGCAGCGCTGCAGAGACCCTGCGCCGCTACGATCCAACAGCCCAGATCACCGTCGTCTCCGATGAGAAGATCACGTACTCCAAGCCGTTGCTCTCGTATTATCTGGCGGGCAAGCTCGGGGAAGAACAGCTCTTCTTCCGTGCGCCTGATTTCTACGAACGCTTAGGGATCGAAAGGATTCATGCGCGGGCAGTAGGGCTGCTTCCAGAGAAGAGCACGGTTGAACTCTCAGACGGGCAGAAGCTGAAGTACGATAAGCTCTTATTGGCAACCGGGGCTGCGCCGCGCTTCCCCAAGGTCGAGGGCATTCACAGAGATGGGGTCTTTGGGCTGCGCAAGCTCGAAGATGCCCAGGGGATCTTAACGCGCCTGCCCAAGACAAAACGCGCTGTGGTGCTTGGCGGGGGCTTGGTCGGCTTAAAAGCAGCAGAAGCGCTGAAAGAACGCGGCGTCGACGTTACAGTATTGATAGACTCGCCCCACGCGCTCTCGCAGATGCTCGACGAGAGCTCAGCCCGGATCTTTGAGAGAATTTTCGAACAGAACGGGGTCACGATTCGGACCAAAGCGAAGCCTGTCGCGGTGCTGGGCACGAAAGAGAAGATAGAGGGCGTGCAGATCGCGTCGGGCGAGGTCTTCCCGTGTGATCTCGTCGTCGTGGGCAAGGGCGTAGATCCGAGCTTAGAGCTTCTCGAGGGCACGCAAATTCGCAAGGATTACGGGGTTTGCGTAGATGATTATCTGCGCACGAGCGTCGAGAACATCTACGCTGCGGGAGATGTGGCGCAAGCGCGCGATGTGCTGCGCGGCGAACCATGGATCAACGCGCTCTGGCCCTGCGCTGTCGAGCAGGGGCGCGTGGCCGCGCTCAATATGCTCAATAAAGAGACAATCTATCGTGGCTCGATGCGCATGAACTCTGTGCAGTTCTTTGGGGTCCCTGTGATCTCGGCGGGCTTAGCCGTCTTGACGCCAGGGCCGTTGGGCGGGCGTCCTGGCGAACACGACGAGACGCTCGAAGCTCAACCTGTGCCAGGAATCTATCGCAAGATCTTTTTGAAAGACGAGACGATCGTAGGATTTGTGCTCGTGGGAGATGTGGAAGCCGCAGGAGTATTGCGCATTCTCATGGAGCGGCGCGTCACCATCGCTCCCGTCAAAGACGAGCTCTTAGAGTTAGGGCCGGATCTGGGGCGAGTGCTGCCGTTAATTATTGAAAACAAAGAGCGCTTTGTCGAGCGCGAATTCCAAGAATTAGTACACACGGTGGGGGTGTAGCGTATGTCTAAGATTATCGCGTCTGCCGCGATCCGTGGCGCTCACAAGTACGTTGCTGAAGCCGAGCAGAAGCTCGCTGAAGCGATAGCAGCGTATAAGCCAGAGAAGAAGATCGGCTTCCCCAATACGGCGTATTACTTGCCGTTGATCTTAGCGCTGACGGGCCTCAAGGTGGAGACGCTCCAGGACTGTCAGGAGGCGCTCCGGTATGCGAAAGAGCTTCTGCCCCCCATTCCTGAAGAGCGACTATGGCTCCCGTATCTGGGCGATGCCCTCGACGCGGGGATCGCGACGCTGATCGCTGAAGAGATCATCGAAGCTTTGAGATACTTAGACCCAAGTTATAAACCGGAGCCGCCCTGGCTCGGTTTCACCGACGACACGATCTTGAGAACCCAAGGGATCAAGCTCGTAGACGGCCGGATGCCGGGGTTCGCTGCCTGTGTTGGGGCGCTGCCGACGAATAAAGACGCCGTCGAGCTAGCCCGCGCCCTGCAAGAGAGAAATATCTTAGTCTTTATCGCTGGGGATTCCAACGGGCGCTCCATGGCTGAGCAATTAGCCGATGAAGGCATTGATATGAGCTGGGACACGTTCTTAGTCCCCTACGGCAAGCCCGTGAGTGCAGCCGTCTTTGCTCTCAATTTCGCGGCTCGCGCCGCGATGACGTTTGGCGGGATCAAGCCCGGCAGCTTCGACGCTGCGCGCAAGATCTTGCTGTATAACAAGGAGCGCGTCTTCGCGTTTGTGCTGGCGCTTGGCGCTGACCCTAACGTCGACAGCACAGGGCAGCTCCTCACCGACGAGAAGTACGCGACCGCCGCGGGCGCGATCAACTTTGGATTTCCCGTGATCGCTGACGTGCCCATCCCCCAGATTCTGCCCAGGGGCATCTGTACGTATGAGCACGTCGTCTCCGGGGTCTCTTTGGATAAGATCGTCTCCAAGGCCATTGAGGTCCGAGGGCTCAAGATCAAGGTCTCGAAGATCCCCATCCCCGTACCCTACGGGGCGGGCTTTGAGGGCGAGCGCGTGCGTAAAGAGAATCTCTATGTCGAGTTCGGCGGAAAGTACAGCACAGCGTTCGAGCTGTTGCGTGCCCGACCCATGGACGAGGTCGAAGATGGCAAGATCGAGCTGATCGGCCCGGATATAGATCAAGCCAGAGAAGGCGAAGCCATGCCCTTGGGGGTGATTGTCGACGTGGCCGGGCGCAATCTCAAGACGGACTTTGAGCCCGTCTTGGAGAGAAGAATCCATCACTTCATCAGCTGCATTAACGGCGTAATGCACATTGGGCAGCGCGACATCCCCTGGGTGCGCATCTCCAAAGAAGCGTATGAGAAGGGCTTTCGCTTGAAGCACTACGGCGAGGTCCTGGTCGCAAAATTCAAAGAAGACTTTGGGGCATTAGTTGACAAAGTGCAAGTGAAGATTGTCACCGATCAAGCCCAGGTCGAAGCGCTCCTCAAAGAAGCACGTGAGATCTATCGTGCTCGCGACGAGCGCGTCATGGGCATGAAGGACGAAGACGTGGACACGTTCTATAGTTGTATTCTCTGTCAGAGCTATGCACCCAATCACGTCTGCATCGTGACGCCACAAAGATTAGGTTTGTGCGGGGCGTATACATGGCTCGACTGTGGGGCGTCGTACGAGATGGACCCGCACGGCCCGAATAAACCCGTGCCCAAGGGCCTCTGCCTCGATCCCGTCTTGGGCGAATGGCAAGGGGTCAACGAGTACGTGCGTGTCGCCTCCAACGGGAATTTAGAGAGAGTCTCGATGTACTCTATTATGCAAGACCCGCAGACAAGCTGCGTGGTTGGTGATACGGAATTGATCATTGACGGCGTTCCCATGCCCATTGGAGAGTTCATCGAGAGGCACCGAGGCGGCGAGCGCTATCGAGATGCTCAAGTTCTGACGCTGCGTGAGGGCAAAGCCCATGCTGAGCCTGTGGTGGCCTTGCAGCGCTTCGAGGCCCCCGACGAGCTGATTTGCCTAGAGACGAAGTCTGGGGCTCAGCTGATCTTGACCAAGGACCATGAGCTGGCCGTTGATCGGCCGGACGGCCTGCAATGGGTCCGAGCGGATCAGATCCAGCCGGGCGAGCGCCTAATTGCGCTCCGGCACCTGCGCCTGCCGGGACATCTCCCTGCTATCACCGATCTTCTGCCCAAAGACTTCCGATCGCGCAAGCCTCTGCCGGGGTCTCTCACCCCGGATTGCTTCTATGTGTTGGGCTTGATCGCGAGCGACGGCTGCATCACCCCTCGGGGACGCTATGAGCGCATTATCAGCTTTGTTAACACCGATGAGGAGCTGATTGAGCAATTCACAGAGATCTATCAGCGGCTCTTCCCAGGGTATCGTCTGACGAGGCGGATCAAATCGGGCAAGCCAACGACGTTGCGCGGACGCACGATCACACCGACCAAACCCTGCTTCCACCTCTCTGGCAACAATTCCGTCTTGGGCTTGCTGGCGGAGCGCCTAGGAATCCGTGTCGGCAGCCAAGGACGCTGGGAGCTGGGACGGTTGGTGAGTCTGCCGGAGGCACACATCGCGGCCTTCTTGGCTGGGGTCTTTGACGGCGACGGCAGTGTCCGCTTGCGTCGCTATGCAGGAAGGTGGGACATTGCCGAAGGGTATATGTGCATTGCGGATGAGCGAGCCGCACGCCATCTACAGCTTCTGCTGCGGCGGTTGGGCATTGTCGGCAATCTCCAAAGATCGGGATCGGTATGGAAGATCGTCATGCATGGGGCGAACCTACGCAGGTTCGCAGAAGTCATCCCGGCCAAGCATCCGGAGAAGCAAGCCGTGTTGTCGGCCATCCGTCAGATGCCTAGTAACGGCAAGCTCGACAAGACCCAAGAGGAAGTATTGCCGCACTGGGTGGGCCAAGCCCTAGCCCAGCTGCCCGCCAGCCGTATGGTCCTTAGCCCCAGCACACTGTACTATTACCAGTCAGGTCGCTCGCGGCCCGTGTCAGCCAACGTGCAGAAGGTCTTAGAAGCTGCCCCGGAGGCTGAGCAGCTGCGGGCCGCGCTGGAGACGGACTACTTCTTAGATACCGTGACTGCCGTTGAGACGGTGGACAACAAGGGGAGAAGGCGCTATGAGCTCGTCTACAATATAACCCTTGCGGATATCCATTGCTACTTTGCTAATAGCCTCTTAATTAAGAACTGCGGGTGCTTCGAGTGCATCGTCGCGGTGCTTCCCGAGTGCAACGGGGTTATGGTCGTCAATCGTGAGTTTAACGGCATGACTCCTATCGGCATGACGTTCTCGACCATGGCCGGCGAGGTCGGCGGCGGCGTGCAGACGCCGGGATTCTTGGGCGTAGGCAAGCTCTATCTCACCAGCGAAAAATTTATCAGCGCTGAGGGCGGCATCAAGAGACTCGTCTGGATGCCTAGTGAGCTCAAAGAAGAGATCAAAGAGAGGCTGCAGAAGCGCCTAGAAGAGATCGGGATGCCGGAGCTCTTCGACAAGATTGCTACCGAAAAAGATGCCACGACCAGCGAAGAGCTGCTCGAGTTCTTGCAGCGTGTGGGTCATCCGGCGCTCGAGATGGAACCCATCGTTCAGTAGGGAGCTGATCGCTATGGCGAAACTGACAGGCATAGAGATTTATAAGCATCTGCCCAAGACTAACTGTGGGGATTGTAATTTCCCAACGTGCATGGCGTTTGCCATGCAAGTCGCGGCCAAGAAAGTCGGGCTGGAGCAATGCCCCCACGTCTCAGCTGAAGCGAAGGCGGCGCTCTCTGAAGCTCAGGCCCCGCCGATGCGGACTGTCACTATCGGTGCAGGAGACCGGGCTCTCAAGCTCGGCGGTGAGACCGTCTTGTTCAGACACGAAGAGAAGTTCCATCACCCCACGGTGATCGCTATCCGTGTCCGAGACGATCTCCCTGAGGGTGAGCTGACTCAGCGCGTCGAGAAGATCAATCAATTGCAGTTTGTGCGGGTAGGGCAGCTCATCGGGGTCAACGCTATTGCTGTCGAGCAGACGACTAGCGATGTCAATAGATTTGCGCAAGTCGTCAAGGTTGCTGCGGAAAAGTCGCCGTTGGCGCTTGTCTTGTCTAGCACGGAACCGCAGGCGCTCAAGGCAGCTCTTGAGGTCTGCGCCGAGCGCCGGCCACTGCTGTGCGCCGCGACTAAAGAGAATTTTACAGAACTCGCGGCGCTAGCCAAAGAATTCAAGTGCCCGCTCGCGGTGCGCGCAGCGACGCTCGAAGGGCTTGCCGACCTGACACAACAGATCAAATCGCTCGGCGTTGAAGACCTCGTGCTCCAGCCCGAAATTTCAGGGCTTGCCGACGGCTTAGCAAAATTGACGCAGCTGCGCCGGCTCGCGCTGGAGAAGAATTTCCGAGCCGTGGGCTATCCCGTGATGGTCTCCATACCAGAGAGCGACCCGTTCTTAGAGACAGCATATGCTGTGACGTTTGTGTGCAAGTACGCAGGCCTTATCATCCTGGACGGGGCGGAGCGCTGGCAGCTCCTGCCCGTTCTCACAGTGAGACAGAATATCTTCACTGATCCGCAGGTGCCCAACGCCGTCGAAGCCAAGCTCTATAAAGTTGGCGAGCCGACCCCGCAGTCACCCGTGCTCGTCACCACGAACTTCGCGCTCACGTACTTCACTGTTGAGGGCGAAGTGGAAAACAGCCGGGTGCCAGCGTACATTGCCGTCGTGGACACAGGCGGTCTGGGCGTGCTCAATGCTTACGCCGATGACAAGCTCACCGCGGAAGCCATTGTCAAAGCTGTGAAGAGCTATGGGGTGATGGACCTGGTGGCGCACAAGAAGTTAGTCATTCCAGGCTTAGTGGCGGTGCTCAAAGGCGAGATTGAAGACCTAGGGGGCTGGGAGGTCTTAGTTGGCCCAGAGGAAGCTGCGGGGATCCCCGCGTACTTAAAGAACGAATGGAAAGCGTGAGCGATGCCCAGAGTGAGATTTCATCCCGATGAGGTGAGCGTCGAGGTCGAGCGCGGCGTCACCATCCAAGCCGCGGCGAAGGCCGCTGGCGTCGAACTCGCGAGCATCTGCGGTGGCGACGGCATCTGCGGGCGCTGTCGCGTCATCGTCAAGAACGGCAATATCGAAGCCGCGCCGACGACTCTCTTAAATCGCGATGAGATCCAGAGAGGCTATGTGCTCGCCTGTCAAACCAAAGTCTTGGGCGACGTCGAAGTCGAAGTCCCTCCTGAGACCCGCGCCGAAGAAGGCCAGATCTTAATAGACATAGACGCACAGCGCTTCCGCGCCCTCTACCAAGAAGAGAGGGTCTCCTTCAGACACGAACCCCTCGTGCAGAAGCTCTATCTGGAGCTGCCCCCGCCCTCCCTGCACGATAACGTAGCTGACCAACAACGGCTCTATCGGGAGATCCGGCGGCATAGAGACTATCCGATCATGCAGATGGGATTGAAGATCTTGCGAGCGCAGCCCAAGCTCTTGCGTCAAAACCATTGGAAGGTGACAGCGACGTTGGGGCTGCGCGGCGGCACCGTCGAGATCTTACAGCTTGAAGGCGGCGATACTTCTTCTCGTAATTACGGGATCGCCGTAGACGTCGGCACCTCAACCGTCGTTGCCCATCTTGTAGACTTGAACACCGGGCGCACCGTAGACGCCGAAGCCATGTACAACTCCCAGCGGGCCTACGGCGAAGAAGTCACCCGAAGGATCATCTACGCCGAGCGCGGCGGATTGGAACAGCTCCAGAAGACCATCGTTAACGATATCAACAATTTAATCACAGCGCTGGTCTCGCGCAATAACATTGCGTTGCACGACTGCTCGGCGGTCGTCTGCGCGGGCAACACCACGATGATGCACTTATTGCTTGGGCTTGATCCGAGCTCGATCCGGCGCGATCCGTATGTGTCGTGCTCGACGGCGCCCCCGCCGGTGCGTGCTGCCGAGGTCGGGATTCAGATCAATCCCAGGGGGCTGCTCTATTGCGTCCCGGCGATCGGCGGCTGGGTCGGCGGTGACGTCACCGCGGGCATTTTAGCGACCGGACTCTATGAGTCTGACAAGACCGTAATGTTAATAGACGTGGGCACCAACGGGGAGATCGTCATCGGGCGCCGCGAGGACGGCTTCAGTTGGATGGTGACGTGCTCGGCCTCGGCAGGGCCGGCGTTTGAGGGCTCTGGCGTCAAGTGCGGCATGAAAGCGAGCCGTGGCGCCATTGAGAGAGTTCAAATCTCTCCCGACGGAAATGTGCTCTATAAGACAGTAGGCAACGTCAAGCCCAAGGGGATCTGCGGCTCTGGATTGATAGACTTAGTCGCGGGGCTTTTAGAAGCTGGGTTTATAGATCGCTCTGGGAGGCTCATCCCCGAAGCGAGCCCGCGCATCCGCGAGCGCGACGGGATGTTAGAGTTCGTCGTCGTCCCAGCGCAGCGCTCTGCCACAGAGAAAGATATCGTGATCACCCAAGCGGATATCGAGAATCTCTTGCGAGCTAAAGCGGCGATCTACGCCGGAGCATTGATCTTGATGAAATCGCTCAACCTTGACGTCGCTGACATAGAGAGAGTCTTTCTCGCTGGAGGCTTTGGGAACTATCTCGACCGCGAGAAAGCGATTATGATTGGGCTGATCCCCGATCTGCCGTTAGAGAAGATTCGCTTTGTGGGGAACACGTCTATCATCGGGGCGAAGATGGCACTATTGTCGCGGGAGGCCTGGGAGAAGTGTGAAGAGATCGCCCAAAGCGCGACGTATTATGATCTCATCAGCTTCCCGCACTACTACGAGGAATTTCTCGCGGCGAAGTTCTTGCCCCACACAGAGTTAGAGCGCTTCCCATCGGTGCAGGAGCGCTTGCGGGTGAAGGAAGCACTATGGCATTCACGATAGCGGTTGCCGGCAAGGGCGGCGTCGGAAAGACAACGGTAGCAGGGCTGATCGTGCGCGCGCTCGTTGAGCGTCGCGACGGGCCGGTGCTGGCGATTGACGCCGACCCCAATACGAATTTCCATCAAGTCTTAGGGCTGCACGTCGAGCGGACTATTGGCGACCTGCGCGAGGAGACCCTAAAGAAAATTAAAGACCTCCCGCCGGGGGTCACGAAAGATCAGTATTTAGAGTACGGGCTCCAGCAGTGTCTTGTCGAAAGCAACGGCATTGATCTGTTGGCGATGGGCCGGGGCGAAGGCCCGTTCTGCTACTGCGCTGTCAATCACGTCTTGAGACGCTATATAGATCTGCTGAGCAAGAACTATAAATACGTTGTCTTGGACAACGAAGCGGGATTGGAGCACTTGTCACGACGCACAACCCAAGACGTGGATGTCTTATTAGTCATCAGCGATGCCAACCCCATCGCGTTGCAAGCTGCGGCTCGCATTAACAGATTGGCTGATGAGCTGCAGCTGTGCATCCGCAAGAGATTTTTGGCTCTCAACAACGTGAGCGAGAGCATGCGAGCTCGGCTGGGGACAGAATCTTTTCGGGAGAAGCTTGCCCAGGCAGGGCTTGCGCTCATCGGCGAGATACCGACAGACGAGACGCTCTGGAGTTTGAGCTTAGAGGGCAAACCCCTCAGCGAGCTGCCCTCGACTTCTCCAGCCAAGCTTGCCGTGCATGAGATCCTAGAGAAGATTTTGCGGAACGGAGGAGGATCGTAAGATGCCCCTCGCTATTCCTGATGTCAAGAAGACTTGGACAAACGCGATCAACACCGTGACGTTGGGCGCAACCAAGGACGAGGGCGGCACCCGCACGAAGAAAGTCACTGTGGGCGGCGCAACAGCGCTGCCGTTCCATCACTTTGAGGGCAAGATGCCCTATCCCCCGGCAATAGCTATGGAAGTGTGGGATGTCGCTCCTCAAGACTGGCCCGAGGTGCTCGCCGAGCACTTTCGCGACGTCTGGCACGATCCGGGGCTGTGGGCCAAAAAGTGCGTCGAGCAGTATGGCGCAGATCTCATCTGTCTGAGGCTTGCTGGCTGCGATCCCGTGCGGCAGAATCGCGGCCCCCAAGAAGCGGCGCAAGCCGTCAAGCACGTCTTGGAGTCTGTCGGCGTGCCATTAATTATTTGGGGCACGGGCAACGACGACAAAGACAACGAGATCTTTCCTGCTGTTGCTGAAGCTGCCTCGGGCGAGAACTGTCTGCTAGGCACGATCACCGAAGATAACTATAAAACTTTAGTCGCGCTCTGCACAGCGTACAAGCACAAAGTGATCGCTGAGTCGCCGTGCGACGTGAATATCGCCAAGCAAGTGAATATTCTCGCTACCGATATGGGCTTTAAGCCCGAGGATATCGTGATCTACCCCACAAGTGCCGCCCTGGGCTATGGGCTGGAGTATGTCTACTCAGTGATGGAACGCGCACGGCTCGCTGCACTTCGTGGGGATAAGATGCTCTCGCAGCCCATGATCTGCGATATCGGCATCGAAGTCTGGGGTGTGAAAGAAGCCAAAGCGAGCGAGCAAGAATTACCTGAATGGGGCGCGCAAAGGGAGCGTGGCCCCTTATGGGAGGCGACAACGGCTTATGTCTATCTCTTAGCGGGCGCAGATATTTTGGTCCTGCGCCATCCCCAGGCCGTCGCCAGTGTACGCCAAGCGATTAAACAGTTAATGGGAGATGGTCTCACATGATTCTGATAGGGGAGCGCATCAACGGTTCTTTCAAAGACATCGCCGCGGCGATCAGGGAACGTAATAAAGCCCCGATCCAAGAGTGGGCGAGAAGGCAGACCGAAGCCGGGGCAGACTATCTGGACGTGAATTTAGGCGCGGTCTCCAAGAGCGCCGACGACTTTCGTTGGTTAATACAAACTGTCTGTGAGGCCGTCCCAACCCCAATCTCCGTTGACTACAATAAGCTCGATCTCATGAAGGCGGGCTTGGAAGCGTACAAAGAATTCGGGGGCGGGCGGCCCGTGATCATCAACAGCACCACAGCCGAAGACAGCAAGCTTGTCCCCTCGGTTGAGCTCGCAGTGCAGTACAACGCCGGGCTGATAGGTGTGGTGATGGACGAGCGCGGCAGCCCCCAAGATGTAGATAGAAGAGTCGAGCTTGGCGCAAAGATCTTCGCCGTCGCCAGTGAAGCTGGGTTGACCCCTGACAGAATCTATCTCGATCCCATCGTGATGCCCTTGAAGTTCATGCAAGAGCAAGCGAAGAACGTCCTGGAAGCGATCAGACAGTTCGCGATGATCTCCGACCCGCCGCCGCACATCTCAATTGGGCTGAGCAATATCTGCTCCAAAGCTAAAGAGCGCTCGCTCATCAATCGGACGTTCTTAGTCATGGCGATGGCCGCAGGGTGCGACACAGCGATCTGCAACGTCTGCGACACAGAACTGATGAACGCCGTGGCAACAGCTGAGCTGATTCTCAATAAAGAGATCTACAGCGACGACTACTTGAAGGCATATCGAAAGAGGAGCTGAGATGTGGACAATGAGGCTAGGGGCTTTTCCAGCTAAGGGTTTGCAAACCCGCGATGCGCTGAAAATGGGCTACGTTGTTGGTGACCAGCACCAATCTGTGAGTCATAGCTGTCGCGGCAATCAAAATATCCGCATCACTGATCAGCTGCCCTTGGCGCTTCAAATCGGCGTAGATCTCGGCGGCACGCACGATGATCGGATCTGTCAGAGGCAAAACTCGGTTCACCTGGCAAAATTGCTCGAAAGCTGTCAATCTTGCTGTTGCCTGTTTGGCTTTCAAGCCTCGCAGGATCTCATAGCGCGTGATGATCGAGAAGCTAAAGTAATGGTGCACGTGCAAATACTGTCGAGATTTTTGCACCAAGCCAGCATGTTGGCCCCGCATGATCTCCGAGAGCGTATCGGTGTCGAGAAGGGCCGGAGCGATTGTCGTCATCACTCACTCCGCGGGCTTCATGAAATTGCTGCGATCCAGAGCAATGGCTTCAATCTCGGCAATCTCTTCTTCCGAAAGCCCTGCATAGACTTGTTGTGCCAGCTCGAGAATCTCGTCAGGGCTGAGCTGGGGAAGGGGGCGGATTGCCAAAAGCACCCGTTGGTGCTCCGGCAACTGCACCGGCTGCAGCGGCTTGAGCACGCCGTCTTCGTAAATGGCTTCGACTCTCTGGGTCATATCGAAACTCACCCAATTGATTATACCCTTAACGAAAGGATCACTCCAACGACAAAGAACCATAGAATTTGAAGGAGGAGCTATGAAAGAGCGCAGCGTAGACCGAGCAACGCAAGAGATGCTCCAGCGCACAAAACAAGAGCGTCTGGAGACGGCGTGGGACCGCTGGGAGGCACAGCAGCCTCAGTGCGGCTTCGGACAGTTAGGCTTGTGCTGCAGAATCTGCAATATGGGGCCGTGTCGGATTGATCCGTTTGGCAGAGGGCCGCAGCGCGGCGTCTGCGGCGCCGACGCCGATACGTTCACGGCTCGCCATCTGGGACGGATGATCGCAGGGGGAGCGGCTGCTCACTCCGACCATGGACGTGACGTCGCCCATACTCTCTTAATGGCCGCTGAGGGCAAGGGCGGCTATCGTATTAAAGACCCCGTTAAGCTCAGAAAAGTCGCCGCCGAGTTTGGGATCGGCCCGGACACCAAAAGCGACGCCGAGATCGCCAAGTCGTTAGCCGAAAAGATATTAGCGGAGTTCGGCCAGCAAGAGGGCGAACTGACGTTCACGCATCGTGCGCCCAAGGCCCGCCAAGAGCTTTGGAGAAAACTGGGCATCATGCCCCGTGGGATAGACCGCGAAGTCGTGGAGATGATGCACCGCACGACGATGGGGGTAGACACTGATTATTATAATATCATTCTGCACGGGCTGCGGACGTCTCTGGCTGACGGCTGGGGCGGCTCGATGATCTCGACAGAGTTACAAGACATTCTCTTCGGCACGCCGACACCCTTGCGCGCCCGCGTCAATTTAGGAGTGCTCAAGAAAGACGAAGTGAACGTAGTCGTGCACGGCCACGAGCCCATCTTATCAGAGATGCTCGTCGCCGCGAGCCGCGACCCCGAACTGCAGCAGCTTGCGCGCCAGAAGGGTGCCAAAGGGATCAATCTCGCGGGCATCTGCTGCACGGCAAACGAGATTTTGATGCGCCACGGCATCCCCATCGCTGGGAACTTCTTGCAGCAAGAATTAGCGTTAGCCACAGGAGCCGTAGACGCGATGATCGTGGACGTGCAGTGCATCATGCCCGCGCTCAGCAGCCTCGCCCAGTGCTTCCATACGAAGCTGATCGCGACCTCTCCTAAAGCGAAGTTCCCCAATACTGAGTTCATCGAATTTCGAGAGGAGCACGCCTTGCAAATCGCCAAGGAGATCATCCGTCGAGCGATTGAGAACTTCCCCAACCGAGATCCTCGTCGGGTGCAGATCCCCAACGAATCTATGGACCTGATCGCAGGCTTCACGTCCGAGTCTGTCTTTCGATTCTTGGGCGGGCGCTATCGCGCTACGTATAGACCCCTCAACGACGCGATCATTGACGGGCGGCTGCGCGGTGCTGTTGGGATTGTCGGCTGCAACAACCCCAACACCCCGCACGACTGGGGGCACATCGAGCTGACGAAAGAACTCTTAAAGAACGATGTGCTCATCGTCACTTCGGGATGCTCGGCGATTGCCGATGCCAAGTATGGGTTCTTGAAGCCCGAAGCGGCGTTCGAGTATGCCGGGCCGGGGCTGAGAGAGATCTGCGAGGCCGTGGGCATCCCGCCAGTGCTGCACGTGGGCGCGTGCGTCGATAACTCTCGAATCTTGATAACACTTGCGGAGATCGTGAGCGAGGGCGGCCTGGGCGAAGATTTTTCGAAGCTGCCCGTCGCGGGGTCTGCTCCCGAATGGATGAGCGAGAAAGCCGTTGCTATCGGGTTCTATTTTGTGGCGTCGGGGGTGCTGGTGCACTTCAACACGCCCTTCCCCACGCTGGGCAGCCCCAGGATGCACAAGCTCCTGACGGAAGATTTAGAAAGACTCGTGGGCGGGAAGTTCCTCTTTGAGCCGGATCCCCATAAAGCAGCGCAAGCGATCCTAGCGCATCTGGACAAGAAGCGCGCCGAGCTGAAGCTCAAAGAGCCGATGTATACGCCCGTGTATGCGTAACCCAGCGTGGGAGAAGAGCTTAGAGCCCCAGATCGCGCAGGCGCGCGAAGAGCTGCGCTCGCGGGACCCGCGCATCGTTGGTGATAACTCTGGGGCTATCTACTATGAGATTGAGGAGGGCCAAGGGCAGTTTCAGTTGCGCTTCTTCGGGCTCCCCTACACGATCACCTGGCCGGAACTCGAAGTTCTCGACCCAGAGGGGCAGAAGTGCCCCAATCCTGTGCAGGCGGCGCTCTTACAGTATTTAGTTCTCGCCGACGGCACGCCCTTAGCTCATCAGTGGGTCTCTCTTAGGGAGCTGCCCAATGGGGCTTTTTATGAGCGCGCGTTTCAGAGCTATTCAGGGAATCTCTTGGCGCGCCATTTTAAGAACAATATAGAGGGCTTTCGACAAGCAGCGCAGAAGCTCAGCGGTGAACCCCTCGATCTTGGAGATGCTTCGTTTCGGTTTTGGGCGCTCCCAAGAATTCCAGTGGCGGTCGTCTACTGGTCTGGGGGCGACGAGTTTCCCGCGAGCGCGCAAGTCTTATTCGACGCGTCCGCAGGGCATTATCATCATCTGGAGATGCTGGCGCATCTCGGTGCGATGATCTGCGACCGATTGATTCACACTGTGTGAGTGTAGTAAGATAAGGGCACCAAAACGCACAGGAGGTAGTACTTATGAACATACGGCTAGCCAGCGGCAAGGAGATCCCCATCGAGATGCACAAGGTGCGCATCGTGCAGAAGATCCAGCTGCGCCCGGTAGAGGAGCGCCTGCGCGCCCTCGAAGAAGCTGGCTATAATACGTTTCTCTTGCGCACGCGCGATATTTTTTTGGATATGCTCACCGACAGCGGCGTCAACGCCATGAGCGATCATCAGCTCGCCGGGATGATGGTCGCCGATGACGCCTACGCCGGCAGCGAGAGCTACTATCGCCTAGTCGACGCTGTGCAAGAGATCTTGGGGTATAAATATGTGCTGCCCACGCACCAGGGGCGCGCCGCCGAGCACTTGATAGATAAAGTCTTTCTTAAACCCGGTCAGGTTGTCCCCACAAACTATCACTTCACCACGACCCGCGCACATATTGAGATCCTGGGCGGCACCATGCTGGAGATCTACGCCGACGAAGCCCTCAATACCCAGAGCACCCACCCCTTCAAGGGCAATATAGATATTCAAAAGCTTCAAGACGTCATCAAAAAATACGGGCCGGAGAAGATCGCCTATGTGCGCATGGAGGCGACCACGAATCTCTTGGGGGGGCAACCGTTCTCGCTTGAAAATATGCGACAGGTCCGGCAGATCTGCGATAAGCATGGCTTGCTCTTAGTGCTCGATGGCAGCCTCATCAGCGAGAACGCGTATTTGATCAAGCAGCGCGAGAAGGGCTATGAGAAGAAGAGCGTCGCGGAGATCATTAAAGAGATATGCTCTCTTGCTGACGTGTATTATATGAGCGCACGCAAGAACACCAGCGTGCGCGGCGGCCTGATCGCCACCAACAACGAGAAGTTCTATCTTCAGTTACGGGATTGGCTGCCGGTTTATGAGGGCTTTCTCACCTACGGGGGCATGTCGGTCAAAGAAGTCGAGGCAATGGCCATCGGAATGCGGGAGATGGTTGCGCCGGAAGTCGCCGGCTGCGCCGTCGAGCAAGTGAAGTATTTCGCCAATAGACTCCTAGAGAACGGTGTGCCGGTGGTCACGCCGCCAGGGGGACTAGCATGTCACCTCGACGCGCGGCGCTTCTTGCCCCATATCTCGCAGAATCAGTATCCCGCCGGAGCCCTGGCGGCAGCTGTCTATCTCGCTTCAGGGATCAGAACGATGGAGCGCGGCACGATCTCCACAGATCGCGACCCCAAGACGGGCAAAGAGATCCTAGCAGACTTGGAGCTGACTCGGATCGCTGTCCCTCGCCGGGTCTACACGATCTCGCATATTGAGTATGCTGTGGATCGGATCAGTTGGCTCTACAAACATCGCGATATTGTGAAGGGTCTGAAGTTCGTGCAGGAGCCGCCGGTACTGCGGTTCTTCTTCGGCAAGCTGACAGCTCTCGATAACTGGGGCAAGGCCCTGTGTGATACTTTTAAGAGGGAGCTTGGCGACTATTAGGAGGCTCTATGCCCGAGGTCAAATCCGTCTGTCCGTACTGTGGCGTCGGTTGTGGCGTCATCCTCAAGACAGAAGAGAATAAGCTCATCGGGCTGCGGCCCGACCCAGATCACCCGGTCAATCGCGGCACGCTCTGCCCCAAGGGCGCGACAGCCTACGAGTTCGTCCATCACGCTGACAGACTGCACAAGCCTCTGCTGCGCAAGAACGGAACGCTCACGGAAGTGAGCTGGGACGAAGCCTATGACTATATCACCCGTGAGCTGCAGCGCATCAAGCAGAGCTATGGCCCCGATGCTATCGGGGTGATCAGCTCTGCACGAGCTACGGTTGAAGAGAATTATTTAGCTCAAAAATTCGCGCGCGCCGTGCTCGGCACCAATAACGTAGATCAGTGTTTTCGCATCTGCCACTCGGCGACCGTAGCGGGCTTAGCCCTGTCGCTGGGCAGCGGCGCGATGACGAACTCTATTTCAGAATTTGCCGAGCCTGGGCCGAAAGTCTTAATGCTCGTTGGGAGCAATACTCCCCATGCCCATCCCATCATCTGGACGGTCTGGATGAAGCGCGCCGTCAAGAACGGCACAAAGCTCATTGTGATAGACCCGCGCACAACGGAGCCAGCCAAGCTCGCCACCGTGCACCTAAAGAGCAAGCCCGGCACCGAAGTCGCGCTCTTTAACGCGATGGCCCAGCATATCATCGCCAATAATTTGCACGACAAGGGCTTCATCGAGGAGCGCTGCGAGAACTTTGAGCAGTTCTGGAGCGTGGTGCAGAAGTATACCCCCGAATCTGTCGAAAAACTCTGCGGCGTGCCCGCCGCGCAGATCAAACAAGCTGCTGAGCTCTATGCTCGCGAAAAGCCCGCGAGCATCGCTTACGGGCTAGGGGTGACGGAGCATCGCACGGGGACGGATAACGTCCGGGCGCTTTGTAATCTCGCGCTCATCACGGGGAATTTCGGGAGAGAATCGAGCGGGATCAACGCGCTGCGCGGGCAGAACAACGTCCAGGGCGCGACCGATATGTGTCGGCCCGAGACGCTGCCGGGCTATCAGAGTTGGAAGGACCCAGCAGTCATCGAGAAGTTCGAGCGGGCCTGGGGTGTGAAGCTCCCCGTGCCCTCTTCAGATTCTTTTCTCTTTTGCTCGCGCATGTGGGAGCGAGCACTCATGGGAGAGCTCAAAGCGTTCTATATCATTGGCTCCGACCCGGCACTCACTGAGGGCAATGTGAAGAAAGTCGAAAGAGCGCTGCAAAGCGCCGAGCTCGTGATCGTGCAGGATCCCTTCCCCAGTCGAACGATACAATTCGCGCATGTTGTGCTCCCCGCGGCGAGCTTCGCCGAAAAAGACGGGACGTTTGTGAACTCCGAGCGCCGCGTGCAGCGCATCAGAAAAGCCATCGAGCCCATCGGCGCAAGCAAGCCCGATTGGCAGATTCTCTGCGAATTAGCTCAGCGCTTGGGCTATAGAATGAGCTACCAAAGCCCTGAAGAGATCTTTGAGGAGATCCGACGCTTAGTCCCCATCTACGCGGGGATCAGCTACAGACGTTTAGAAGAGAATTATGGGCTCCAATGGCCCTGCCCCGATGAGACCCATCCGGGCACGAAATTTTTACACAGAGACAAGTTTACGCGGGGGCGGGCGCAGCTCATCGGGATCGACTACTTCCCGCCAGCGGAGCTGCCCGATTCAGAATATCCGTTCTTGCTGACGACCGGGCGTACTTTTATGCAATACAATTGCGGGACGATGACCCGGCGCACCAAAGCTGGGAGGGCTGAGCCGGAGAACTTTGTGCAGCTCAGTGCTTCTGACGCCCAGAAGCTCGGCGTGAAAGCTGGAGATCGGGTGCGAGTGCGCACGCGCCGCGGCGAGCTTGTCGTCAAAGCCCAGATCGCTGAGATCGCCGAGGGCGTCATCTGGATGCCCTTTCACTACGCCGAAAGCCCAACGAATATCTTAACAAACGACGCCGTAGACCCCATCTGCGGGATCACGGAGCTCAAAGTCTGCGCTGCGCAGGTCGAGCGGGTTGCTTAACTTACTGTAAGTTGCTTGCCAGTGATCATCTTCGTGGCTGCCGTGTATCATAGTGTACCGAGCCGAGATCCCCTAGAATGAAGCAAATTCCAGAAGCGAGGTGAGCTATGGCTGCTACTGTTATTGACGGCAAGCAGGTCGCGCAGCAGATCCGCGACGCACTCAAAAAAGAAGTTGCGCAGCTTCAGCAGAAGTACGGCATCATGCCGGGGCTGGCTGCGGTCTTAGTTGGGGAGAATCCCGCTTCGAAAGTCTATGTCAATATGAAAGCAAAAGCGTGCGAGGAGACGGGAATCTATTCTCAGAAGATCCACCTGCCCGCCGATACCCCCCAAGAGAAGCTGATCGAGCTCATTCACAATCTGAACGCAGACACGCGCATTCATGGGATTCTCGTGCAGCTGCCTCTGCCGGACCATCTCGATCAGCATAAAGTCTTACAAGAAGTTAGCCCTAATAAAGACGTGGACGGCTTTCACCCTATAAATCTGGGAAAGCTGCTCTCGGCCAAGTTCTGGGAGGAGTTGCCTCTCTTTGTTCCCTGCACGCCTGCCGGGTGCATCAAGCTCATTGAGTCGACGGGGACGCAGATCGAGGGCAAGCACGCTGTGGTCGTGGGACGCAGCGTGATTGTGGGCAAGCCCGTGGCGATGCTCTTGCTCGCCAAGCAAGCGACCGTGACTATCGCGCATTCGCGCACAAAGAACCTTAAAGAAGTCTGCCGCCAAGCAGATATCTTAGTTGTGGCGGCGGGGCGGCCTAAGCTCGTCACGGCTGATATGATCAAGCCCGGCGCAGTTGTGATTGACGTTGGGGTCAACCGTGTGGGCGAGAAACAGTTAGTCGGCGATGTGGACTTTGAAGCTGCCAAGGAAGTCGCGGGCTTTATTACGCCGGTGCCTGGCGGTGTCGGCCCCATGACGATCGCGATGTTATTAAAAAATACCGTCGAATCTGCTAAGCGCACCGTGGGGGCTTGATCCATGAGCCTGCGCATCAAAGAGCGGGTCTTCGTTTCGTTCTCTTAGTCATCGGCTGGTGGAGCTACAAGAGACCATCGCCCACACGGTCTATGCGACCAATATGACGGCGTTCTATATGCTAGGCACCCCAGGCAACGCCTATCGCCAAAGGATCGACACCTATGGCTACATCGCACTTGCCTCAGCTTGAGTGATTCCCACACTGTTCTATCTCATCAGGTATCGGGCATGGCTCGTCGGCAAGCCGTTGTGCTCTTGGTAGTCGTCTCGCTCTGGACGCGCCCGCCTTCAGAACAAGTAGTCCAACGTTTCCTCTGTCTTTGACTGGAATCAGATTTCTTAATGATCTTTCTCATAGCTTGCCCACGTTCACAAATCTACAATCAACTATATAGAACAGTAGGGAAAAGAATTTTATGACAGGGGCTCAGGCAGGAGATCGCCAACTTACAGTGCAGTCTGCTGATCTTCTCAAAGAGATCGAGGCGCACAGCGGTGAATTGGTGCGGCGCTGCTTCCAATGCGATCGCTGCGCCACCGGCTGTCCTATGGTCTCCTATATGCAGCATACCCCCAATGAGCTCTTTCGGCTGATTCAGCTTGGAGCGAGAGAAGCCGTACTCTCTAGCAATGCGTTCTGGTTCTGTGTCTCGTGCTATACGTGCTCGGTGCGCTGCCCCAACGATATCGATATTGCGCATGTGATGGACACGCTGCGCGAGCTCTCGCTGCGTGAGGGCTTTGCGCCGGCACTGCCTCAGGCCCGCGACTTCCATCAGATCTTCTTAGGCTGTGTGCGCAGGGGCGGGCGGGTAAGCGAGCTGGAGCTGATGGCTCGCTACAATCTGAAACTGAAAAAGCCGTTTGCGCGGGCGGCGTTGGGCTGGGAGCTCCTACGTAAGAGACGTCTGGAGTTATGGCCCAGACGAGGCCGGCCAAAGGCCGGCGAAGGCGAACGGTCCAGGCGAAGTCTGGTGATGTGCTTCTATCCCGGATGCACGCTCAGCTCGTCGGCGAGGCCCTATCAACGCTCTCTCGATTGGGTCTGGGAGCGTTTGGGGATCGAGATAGAAGAGCTTCCGGGCTGGACGTGCTGCGGCGCAACTTCAGCTCATGCTCTGAATAGAGACTTAGCGTATGCGCTGCCCGCGCGAAACTTGGCGATTGCCCAAGAGCTAGGCAGTGATTTACTCGTTGCGTGCTCGGCGTGCTATAGCCGTCTGAAGATCACGCAAAAAGCTCTGGAGAACCCGCAGACCCGCGAGCGCATCTCTCGGGCGATTGAACGCCCTCTGGATGGGCGTGTGCAGATAAAAAATATTCTCGAAGTGCTGAGCGAGCACGCGCCGCGCATCCAGAAAGAAAAGATCAAAGCTCTTGAGGGTCTAAAAGTTGCGTGCTACTACGGGTGCTTGGCAACGCGCATCCCAAGGGTCACAGGCTTCGATGACCGCGAGCACCCAACGATGATGGAACGGCTCGTCTTGGCTGCCGGAGCGACAGCTGTAGAGTGGCCCGCAAAGACGTCCTGTTGCGGCGCGAGCTTTTCGGTCATTAGCGAAGAGATCGCGCTCAAGATGTGCTCTCAGATTTTGGAGATGGCGCGGCGCTGTCGCGCTGATGTGCTCGTGACGTCGTGCCCGTTCTGTCAATACAATCTCGACTGGGCCCAATGGACGCTCTCTCGCAAAGATGGCCGGGAGCCGACAATCCCCGTGCTGTTCATCACGCAACTCGTAGGTCTCGCCCTGGGCGGGAGCGAGAAAGATTTGATGCTGAATTCGCATCTCGTTGGCTCAGAAAAGATCACGTGCCGAACACAGCCGACTGTGAACACACGATGAGCGAAATCATGCACGGCGCTGTCGCGGTAGTGGGCGGCGGGATCGGGGGCATTCAAGCGGCCCTCGATCTGGCCGATTCCGGGTTTTATGTCTATCTGATCGAAGAGGGCCCGGCCATCGGCGGGCGCATGGCTCAGTTAGATAAGACCTTCCCGACAAATGACTGCGCCATGTGCATGCTCTCGCCCAAGCTTGTCGAGGTCGGCCGTCACCCCAACGTCCAGATTATGACGCTCGCTTCTGTCGAAGCGCTCGAGGGACAGCCCGGAAATTTTCAAATCACACTTCGTCAGCGCCCGCGCTATGTAGACATCACGCGATGTATCGCGTGCGGGCGGTGCATCGCCTCGTGCGTCTACCAAGACGCGAAGTTCCCCAGCGAGTTCGACGTAGGTCTGGGCAAGCGCAAGCCCATTTATATCCCATTCCCACAAGCTGTGCCCCTCGCGGCCGTCGTTGATCCCCAGACGTGTATTTTCTTTAAGTCTGGGCGCTGCCCGCAGAACTGTCTCAAAGCCTGCGAGCGCGGGGCACTCGACTTCACCCAGACTGAAAGAGTCTTGACGCTCGACGTGGGCGCAGTGATCGTAGCACCGGGGTTCGAGCCGTATGATGCTCGTCGTGTGGGGGAGTACGGGTTTGGGCGCTACGCCAACGTGCTGACGGCTCCGCAGTTTGAGCGCCTGCTCAGCGCTTCTGGGCCGACGACGGGCAAAGTCTTGCGGCCCTCCGACGGCAAAGCCCCGAAGAAAGTCGCGTTCATCCAGTGCGTCGGCTCGCGCGATCTGCGCCATCAGAGTTACTGTTCGGCCGTCTGTTGTATGTACGCCACCAAAGAAGCGATTGTCGCCAAGGAGCACGATCACGCTATCGAGCCGACGATCTTCTATATTGATCTGCGCGCTTACGGCAAGGGCTTTGAGAACTTAGTCAGGCGCGCGAAAGAAGAGCACGGCGTGCGCTACGTTCGCTCGATGATCTCGCAAGTCACGGAAGTCCCAGAGACGAAAAATCTGCTCGTGTGCTATCGGGACGAGTCGGGCTCTTTGCGAGAAGAAGAGTTTGATTTGGTCGTGCTCGCCGTGGGGATGCGTCCCAGTGCCAAAGGACAAGAGCTCGCGCGCAAGCTCGGCATAGAGTTAAACGAACACGGCTTTGCCAAGACAAGTCTGTTTAATCCCGTCATGAGCACGCGGGAGGGCGTCTTCGTCACTGGGGCGTTCACGGGACCGAAAGATATTCCCGAAACGGTCATTCAAGCAAGCGCCGCTGCAGCCGCCGTTGAGGCGCTCTTAGCGCCAGCACGAGGCACGCGCACCAAAGCGAAGCAGTATCCCGAAGAGTTTGTGTCTGAGGGTACCCCGAGAATTGGCGTCTTCGTCTGTCATTGCGGGAGCAACATCGCTGGGGTTGTGGACGTCAAGGCCGTTGCTGAGTATGCTCAGACGCTCCCTGGCGTCGTCCACGCCGAAAACGTGCTCTACACGTGCAGCCAAGACAATCTCAAGCACATGAAAGAAGTCATTCGCGAAAAACAGCTCAATCGAGTCGTGGTCGCTTCGTGTACGCCGAGAAACCTAGCAGCGCTCTTTCAGGATACGATCCGCGAAGCCGGGCTCAATAAGTTCTTATTCGAGATGGTCAACATTCGCGAGCAGTGCTCGTGGGTGCATTCGGATCAGCCAGAGAAAGCCACAGAAAAAGCCAAGAGATTGGTGCGCATGGGGGTGGCGAAAGCGCGCGAGCTGAAACCGCTTGCGGTGCAGTCTGTGAAAGTAACCCCAGTCGCGCTCGTGCTCGGCGGTGGGCTGTCGGGGATGGTCGCGGCGCTGACGCTGGCCGACAGCGGCTTCGAGACGCATCTCGTCGAAAAATCATCAGAGCTTGGGTCTGACCTGAAAGAGATCGCTCGCACGCCAGAGGGCGAAGACGTGCAGAGTTTAAGGGCCAACTTGCTCGATAGGGTGTGTGCACACCCGAAGATCCGCGTGCGTACGAACACGGCAGTGAAAGAGATCTCTGGGTTTGTTGGGAATTTCTCGACGGTGCTGCACAGGGGCGAGGAGCGCATCCAGCACGGCGTCGTGATCGTTGCTACGGAAGCGCATGAGCATAAGCCGAACGAATATCTCTATGGTGAAGATGGGCGCGTGCTGACGCAGCGTGAGTTGGAAGCCAAAATCGAGAGATCAGAAGCCAGAGAGAAAACTATCGTAATGATCCAATGTGTGGGGCGCAACGAACAGCGACCCTACTGTTCGCGCATCTGCTGCGCAGAAGCTCTCCAAAATGCGCTCGCGCTCTTAGACCAAGACCCAGATCGTCAGGTCTATGTGCTCTATCGCGAGATGATTTCTTATGGTTTTTTGGAAGATCTCTATCGTCGTGCGCGCGATAGCGGGGTCGTCTTCATTCGCTACGATGAGCAGGCGCCGCCCGTCGTGCGTAAAGAGAGAGATCAGCTCTTCGTGACAGTGCGTGATGCGCGCCTGCGCCAGGAAGTTCTGATCAAGCCCGATCTGGTTGTGCTGAGCACTGGCGTCGTGCCCGATCCGTATAACGAAGAGCTGAGTCGTCTCTTGAAGGTCCCGCTCGACGCTTACGGCTTTTTCGTAGAAGCGCATATCAAGCTGCGCCCCGTAGATTTTGCGTCACACGGGATCTTCCTCTGTGGGGGCTCGCACGCGCCGGGGACGATCTCCGAGCTGATCGCCAAGGCTCAAGCGGCTGCCGGGCGAGCAGCGATCATTCTCTCCAAGGAGCAGCTTGAAGCCGGGGGGATCGTCGCGTCGGTAGACCCAGAGAAGTGCACGGCGTGCCTGACGTGCGTGCGAGAGTGCCCTTTCGGTGCAGTCTTTATTAATGAACTTGGGCTTGCAGAGATAGAAGCGGTGAAGTGCCAAGGGTGCGGGATCTGCGCGGCGGACTGCCCGGCCAAAGCCATCCAGCTTGGGCAGTTTGAAGATATTCAAGAGCTCAGAATGTTGGAGGAGCTGTTTGCGTATGAACACTAACGAGCCCAAGATCGTGGCGTTCTGTTGCCACTATTGTGCATTTGCCGCGGCAGATTTGGCTGGGGTCTTGCGCTTGAGATACCCACCCAATGTGCATATTATTCGTTTGCCCTGCACGGGGAAGCTCGATGCGCTCTATATACTGAAAGCGTTTGAAGCCGGAGCTGATGGCGTCATGGTCGCTGGGTGTCTAGAGGGGAGCTGTCACTTCATCTCTGGGAATCTGCGAGCCAAGAAGCGCGTGCTCGCTGTCAAGAGCTTACTGCCAAAGCTCGGCATTGCGCCGGAGCGATTAGAATTCTTCAATCTCAGTTCGGCCCAAGGGGACAGATTCGCGCAGATTGCGCGGGAGCTGACAGAACGGATTAAGAATCTCTCCCCCAACCCCTCCCCTCAAGAGAAGGGAGCTCTTGAAGGAGGCCGCAGATGATTGTCGCTGACCAAAAACCGATAGAAGAGATCCTGCAGATGCTGGAGCCCTATAAAAAAGTGCTCTTTCTGGGGTGTCAGACGTGCGTGGCAGTCTGCATGGCCGGGGGCGAAAAAGAAGTTGGGTTATTGGCTGCAGCGGTGCGGCTGGCGCGCAAGCAGCAGGGCCGCCCCATCGAAATTATCGAGGGCGCGGTCAAGCGCCAGTGCGACGATGAGTTTAATGAGCCCTGGGCAAAGACTATTGAGCAGCAAGAAGCGGTGCTCTCGCTGGCATGCGGGGTCGGGGTCAATAAGCTCTCAGAGAGATTTGACGTTCCGATCGTGCCCGCGCTCAATACAAAGTTTTTTGGTGAAGTCGAGCGCCAAGGGGTCTGGGCCGAGGTCTGCGCCGGCTGCGGCAATTGCATTCTGCACTTGACTGGGGGCATCTGCCCCATCGCGCGGTGTGCCAAGAATTTACTCAATGGCCCGTGCGGAGGCGTGCGTGCCGATGGCACATGCGAAGTCGCTCACAACGGCCCGCGCCCCTGCGCGTGGGTCATGATCTATGAACGTCTAGGGAAGCTCAATCAGCGACAGAATATAGAGAATATCTTTGCGGCAAAAGATTGGTCCTCGGATCGTCATGGAGGTCCAAGAAAGCGTGTGCGGGAAGATATGCTGTTAGAGACCTGAAGAGAGAAATATGCCCGAAAGCAATCTCCAGCGCGCTTTGGAAGCAAAAAAATTCGTGGTGACCGCCGAGTGCGGCCCGCCCAAGAGCGCTGACAGAAGAGTCATCGAAGAGAAAGCAAAGCTTCTCAAAGATTGGGTGGATGCTGCCAACGTCACGGATAATCAGACAGCCGTGACGCGCATGAGCAGCCTTGCGGCGTGCGCGATCTTGAAATCTTTTGGGCTCGACCCGGTCTTTCAGATCACGTGTCGGGATCGCAATAGAATTGCCCTGCAGAGCGATATTCTTGGCGCGTATGCTCTCGGCATTCGCAATGTGCTCTGCCTGACGGGAGACCATCAGTCGTTTGGGAATCACCCACAAGCCAAGGGCGTCTTCGATCTCGATTCGGTACACTTGATCGAGACAGTGAAAAAGATGCGCGACGAGGGGCGCTTCTTATCGGGGGATGAGCTGACCGGCGAGCGCCCTGCTATGTTTATCGGGGCTGTGGAGAATCCGTTTGCGCCACCGTATGAGTTTCGCGCATTGCGCTTAAAGAAGAAAGTCGAAGCCGGGGCCCAGTTCATCCAGACCCAGATCGTTTATAATATCCAAAGATTTCGGGAGTTCATCGCCCGGGTGGGCGATTTGGGATTGCTCGACAAAGTCTATATCATAGCGGGAGTCAGCCCGATCAAGACGCCCGGAGCTGCTAAGTATATGCGCGACAACGTTCCGGGCCTAGACGTTCCCAATGAGATCGTCTCGCGCATGGAGGCCGCAGGCAAGGGGATCGAAGACAAGCAAGCGAGAGCCGAAGCGTGGAGACAAGAAGGGATCAAGATCTGTGTAGAATTGATTCAGCAGCTTAAAGAGATCCAAGGAGTTGCAGGCGTGCATATTATGGCTATTGAATGGGAAGAGGCTGTGCCGGAGATCGTACAAAAGTCGGGACTGAAGAGCTAAGGAGGCGATGCTTATGGCATACGATCCCACAAAGCTGAAGGACTGGCAGATCGCGGAACTGGCCGAGGAGAAGATGCCCACCCCTGACGAGTGGCGCGATCGCTTAGGGCTCAAGAAAGACGAAGTCCTACCCTACGGACGGGTGTGCAAGCTCGACTTCGCCAAGATCATGCAGAGGCTCAAAGACAAGCGTGATGGCAAATATATCGAAGTCACGGCGATCACACCAACCCCCCTTGGTGAGGGCAAAACCACGACGACGCTGGGGATTATTGAAGGGCTGGGCAAGCGCGGCGCAAACGTCGGCGGCTGTATTCGTCAGCCCTCCGGTGGCCCGTCTATGAACATTAAGGGGACGGCCGCCGGCGGCGGCAACGCCCTGCTGATCCCTATGACCGAGTTCTCCCTCGGGCTCACTGGGGATATTAACGATATTGCGAACGCCCATAACTTGGCGATGGTCGCCCTCACGGCTCGGCTCCAGCACGAGCGCAATTATGACGACGAGCAGCTCAAGAAGATCGGGCTTCGCAGATTAGACATAGACCCGACCAACGTCCAGATGGGCTGGGTTATAGACTTCTGTGCTCAAGCTTTAAGACACATCGTGATTGGGCTAGGCGGGCGCATGGACGGCTATATGATGGAGTCGCGCTTCGATATTGCCGTCAGCTCGGAATTGATGGCTATTCTCGCGATCGCGAAAGATTTAGCGGATCTGCGCGAGCGCATCGGACAGATCACGGTCGCGTTTGACAAGAAGGGCAACCCCGTTACGACAAAAGACTTGGAAGTCGACGGGGCCATGGCCGCGTGGATGCGCAATACTATCAATCCTACGCTCTGCTGCACGATCGAGTATCAGCCCGTCTTAGTCCATGCCGGGCCGTTTGCCAATATCGCCGTGGGGCAGTCGTCGATCATCGGCGATCTGCTCGGGCTGAAGCTCTTTGACTATCACGTGACGGAGTCAGGCTTCGGGGCCGATATCGGCTTTGAAAAGTTCTGGAATGTGAAGTGTCGGCTCAGCGGGCTGAAGCCTCATGTGTCAGTCCTCGTTGCGACGATCAGGGCGCTGAAGATGCACGGCGGCGGCCCCAAGGTCGTGCCCGGTCGGCCTATCCCGCAAGAGTACACAAAAGAGAACGTGAAGCTTGTCGAGCAGGGTTTGCCCAACTTGCTGCATCATCTCAAGATCATTCAGACTTCCGGGATCGTGCCTGTGGTCTGTATCAACGTCTTCCCTACAGATACGAAAGCCGAGATCGCTGCAGTGAAGAAGGCCGTCGAAGCTGCTGGGGCGCGCTGTGCTGTTTCAGAACATTGGCTCAAAGGCGGTGAGGGCGCGTTAGAATTAGTCGACGCGATCATCGACGCTGCTCAAGAGCCGTCACAGTTTGAGTTTCTCTATCCGTTGGAGATGAAGCTGCGTGAGCGGGTCGAGAAGATCGCAAAAGTCGTCTACGGGGCTGACGGAGTGAGCTGGACCCCCGAAGCCGAAGCCAAAGCCAAGAAGATCGAATCCGACCCTAAGTACAGCAACTACCAAACGATGATGGTCAAGACGCATCTGTCGCTCAGTCATAATCCCGAGCTGAAGGGGGTGCCCAAGGGGTGGGTCCTGCCCGTCCGCGATATTCTCATCTATTCTGGGGCGAAGTTCTTGTGCCCCGTGACCGGGACGATCAGTTTGATGCCCGGGACCTCATCTGATCCAGCGTTCCGACGAATTGATATTGACGTCAAGACCGGCAAAGTGACGGGACTGTTCTAAAAGCTCTCACCCCAACCCCTCTCCCGTGGGTGGCCACGGGAGAGGGGGCCTGAGCGAAATCATTCCCAGCCCTGCGCCGTATCATGGCGCTCCTCTCCCTATGCCCTCTAGAATTAAAGTACAACGGAAATGGAGTGATCGAATATGACCAATACTCAGACCATCGCTGCGCTGCTGGAAGAGAAGCGGACCTTCCCCCCGCCGGAGGAGTTCAGGAAGAAGGCCAATATCAATGACCCAACTATCTATGAGCAAGCCGCAAAAGATCCTGAGGCCTTCTGGGCACAGGCTGCTGAAGAGATCGACTGGTTCAAGAAATGGGATAAAGTCTTAGAATGGGACCCGCCCTGGGCCAAGTGGTTCGTCGGGGGCAAGCTCAACGCCTCGTATAACTGCATTGACCGACATCTGAAGACCTGGCGGCGCAATAAAGCTGCGATTATCTTTGAGGGCGAGCCCGGCGACGAGCGCGTCTTGACTTATCAAGATTTGCATCGTGAAGTCTGCAAGTTTGCCAATGTCTTGAAGAAGCTGGGGGTCAAGAAGGGGGATCGCGTCGCGATCTATCTCCCCATGATCCCAGAACTCCCAATAGCGATGCTCGCGTGTGCTCGCATCGGCGCGGTACACAGCGTCGTCTTTGGCGGATTTTCTGCGGAAGCCCTCAGGGATAGAATCAACGACGCACAAGCGAAGCTGCTGATCACGGCTGATGGTGGTTGGCGTCGTGGTCATATCGTCCCCTTGAAACAGAATGCTGATGAAGCCCTGAAGAACGCCCCATCTGTCGAGAACGTGATCGTCGTGCGGCGCATCTTGGGCAGTGACGTGCTCAAGACGCCCCTGACCGGCGGGTACTATCGCCGTGAGTTCTGGTGGCACGAGCTGATGCGCGATGCCCCACTAGATTGCCCGCCTGAACCGATGGATTCTGAAGACATGCTCTTCATTCTCTATACGTCGGGCACGACCGGAAAGCCCAAGGGCGTCGTGCACACGACTGGGGGCTATTTGGTGGGCACTGCTCTCACCCATAAATGGATCTTCGACATCAAAGACGAAGACGTCTATTGGTGTACGGCTGATATCGGCTGGGTGACTGGGCACAGCTATATCGTCTACGGCCCGCTGGCCAACGGAGCGACAACGGTGATCTTCGAGGGCGTGCCCGATTACCCCGATAAAGATCGCTTCTGGGCGATTGTCGAAAAGTACAGAGTGAATATCCTCTACACGGCCCCGACAGCGATCCGAACGTTTATGCGCTGGGGCGAAGAGTACCCCAACAAGCACGATCTGTCGTCATTGAGATTGCTCGGCTCTGTCGGTGAGCCGATCAACCCTGAAGCCTGGATGTGGTACTACAAAGTGATCGGCAAGGAGCGCTGCCCGATTGTCGACACGTGGTGGCAGACCGAGACCGGGCACATTCTCATCACACCCTTGCCGGGGATCTCGACGCTCAAGCCCGGCAGCGCAAACAGACCCTTCCCAGGCATCGAAGCACAAGTCTTAGACGAGTCAGGCAACCCCATCCCACCGGGTAAAGGAGCAGGCTATCTCGTGATCACCAAGCCCTGGCCGGGAATGCTCCGCACGCTCTATGGCGACCCCGAACGCTATAAGAACGCATACTGGAGCAAGTTCCCCGGGGTCTATCTGACCGGCGACGGCTGCAAGATCGACAAGGACGGGGACTTCTGGCTCCTAGGGCGCATCGATGACGTGCTCAACGTCTCTGGGCACAGAATCAGCACGATGGAGGTCGAGAGCGCCCTCGTCGACCATCCGGCGGTGGCCGAGGCAGCGGCCATCGGCAAGAGCCACGAGATCAAAGGCCAAGCGGTCTCGGCGTTCGTGACGCTGCGTGCTAGCTACAAGCCCTCCTCAGATTTAGCCGATGAACTGAAGCAACACGTCGCCAAGAAGATCGGCCCGATTGCGCGCCCCGACGATATCTTCTTTGTAGCGGAGTTGCCCAAGACGCGCTCGGGCAAGATCATGCGCCGGCTGCTCAGAGACATTGCCGAAGGCCGTGCGCTCGGTGACACGACCACGCTGGCTGATCCCTCGGTGATCGCGCAGCTCAAGAGCCAGTACGAATCGAGCGAGGGCTAAGCGCACATGACCTCCTCCTTCCCACTCCCTCCCTCGTCAGGGCAAGGCGAGGGAGGGATGGGGCTCACTTTGAGCTTTCATAGAAAGAGAGCACCATGAAAAATACAACAGTGACTATTGAAGAGCGCCTGCCGAATCGGTGGCTCTTCGTCATCGCGGCAGTCTTGATGCAATTGGGCCTGGGAAACGTCTACTCCTGGAGCATCTTTCGTAATCCGTTGATGAGTTTACACGGCTGGTCCATTCAAGAAGCAACACTGCCCTTCACGCTCTGTGTGGTCTTCTTCGCCGTGGGGATGATCGTTGCCGGGCGGTGGCAGGATCGCGTCGGGCCACGAATTGTCGCCATGACTGGCGGAGTTCTGCTTGGTGCGGGCTTTCTGCTCGCTGGCCAGTTTGGCCAAACGCTCCTGGGGCTCTACATCACGTATGGTGTGCTTGTGGGGTTGGGCGTCGGCTTTGCGTATGTCACCCCCATTGCGACATGCGTGAAATGGTTCCCCGACATGCGGGGGTTCATCACAGGCTTAGCAGTGTTGGGATTTGGCGCGGGCTCGTTGATCATCGCACCGGTGGGCACCTGGCTCATCTCTCAGATTGGTGTCTACAGGACCTTTGCGGTCTTGGGGGTGATCATTGGGCTTTTGGTTGTGATCGCTGGTGCGATCCTGCGCAATCCCCCTGTGGGGTGGAAGCCCGCGGGTTGGACACCCCCAGAGAACGGCCCTGGCTCCAAAGATCAGAAAGATTACCCTCCTTCCCAGATGGCCAAAACGTTTCAGTTCTATCTCTTGTGGGTCGTCTTTCTCTTCTGGGCTGGGGTCGGGTTGATGGTGATCTCCCAAGCGGTCCCTATGGGTCAGGAGCTCGCTGGGCTGAACGCGACGGTGGCTGCGGGGGCCTTGGGCTTAATGTCGGTTCTCAACGGTCTGGGGCGCCCGGCGTTCGGGTTTATCTCTGATCATCTTGGTCGCAAAGGCGCGACGATCCTAGCCCAAGCTGTCTTCATCGTGACGCTGCTCTTTATTCTCCCCAATGCCCACGATTTCACACTCTACACGCTGGGGATCAGTCTCATCGGCTTTGCCTATGGGGGCAGTCTCTCGGTCATGCCGGCATTCACAGCAGACTATTATGGGACGAAGCACCTGGGAGTCAATTACGGGTGGGTCTTCTCGGCGTGGGGAGCGGCGGGGGTGCTCGGGCCGATCATCGGGGCGCAAGTCCGTTCTGCCACGGGCGCTTGGAGCGGGGCATTCGTAGTACTCGCTGTCTTGGCCGCCGCCGCCGCAGCCCTGATCTTAATCGCCAGGCCGCCTAAGGAGGCATAAGAGAGTTGCACACAGACTCGCTCATCGAGCAAAATATATAAGAACTCGATACAAAGGAGACCCCATGTCTGCGAAGAAGACTCACATCGTGAGCAACCCCATTGTCTGGATAGTGATTCTCGCTATCGTTGCAGCCGGCGCGGTGATCGCGCTCAATTGGATCTCGTCGCGCCCGGCCAAGCCCCCTGAGACGACGACCGCACCGGCTCCGCCACCACAGCCAGAGCAGCCTCAGCAACCCACAGAGCCTGCTCAACCTACTCCGACGGCTGTTGAAAATATCCCAGAGCAACCGACAAAGGGCGTGGCCGAGGCCCCTGTGACAATCATTGAGTTTGCTGAGTTCTATTGCCCCTACTGCGCACGCCATCTCTTCCAAACGTTCCCCAAGATAGACCAAGAGTACATTCAGCCAGGGCTAGTCAGGTACGTCTTTCATAATTTGATCGTGCACGGAGAGGTCGCGCAGTTGGCAGCCCAAGCGGGCGAGTGTGCCCACGCCCAGGGGCACTTCTGGGAGTACCATGATAGATTGTTTTATGAGATCTTTAGCGAGGGCTCGGCTCGCCGCATGAGCGCAGAAGATCTGAGAGCGCTTGCCAAGGATCTAGGGCTCGACGTGGAGGCGTTTACCCGGTGTCTGGAGTCAGACTGGGCCAGAGAGGAAGTCGAGAAAGATCGTCAGATCTTGCGAGATCTCCTGGCTCGGGTGCCTGAAGCCGAACGACCAAGTTCTATTGGAACGCCACTCTTCTTTATCAACGGGCGTCCGTTGGTTGGAGCCCATCCCTATGAGCGATTTAAAGCGATGATCGATGCGGAGTTGGCTAAGCACGAGAAGTGAGGAGGTCTTCCTATGCGCGAAGTCGTGGTTGTTGGGGCTGTCCGGTGTGCTGTGGGACGAGCCGTCCGGGGCGTCTTGCGGGAGACACGCCCCGACGAGCTGGCCGCAGCGGTCTTGAAAGCCCTCATCGAGCGCACGGGGGTCGACCCGAAAGAGCTCGACGATATTCGCTTAGGCTGCGCTATGCCTGAAGCCGAGCAGGGCATGAACGTCGCGCGTATCGCTCAGTTTTTAGCGAAGATCCCGGAGACCGTGCCCGCATGCACGGTCAATCGCTTCTGCGCCTCGGGCTTGGAGTCGGTCGTCAACGGCTGCTACGCGATCGCGTACGGCGACGCCGATCTGATTATCGCTGGTGGGGTCGAATCGATGACCATGGTGCCGATGGGCGGCTACACCCCTCGTCCAAACCCGATCCTAGCTCAGGAGTACCCAGAAGTCTACACGCCCATGGGGATCACCGCGGAGAACGTCGCGGAAAAGTACAAGATCTCGCGTGAAGCTCAAGATAAATTCGCGTATGAGTCGCACATGAAGGCCGTGCGCGCTACCGACTCGGGGCGCTTCAAGGACGAGATCGTCCCCCTGACAGTACACGTAGACGGCAAGACGATCACACACACAGTCGATGAGACAATTCGGCGCGATACGACGCTTGAAGCCTTGGCGCAATTAAAGCCCGTCTTTCGCGAGGGGGGCACGGTTACTGCTGGAAACTCGTCGCCCTTGACTGATGGCGCTTCGGCGGTGCTGATTGCGTCCAAGCAAAAAGCGTGCTCGCTGGGATTGAAGCCAATGGCGCGATTTGTCTCTGCGGCTGCGGCGGGCGTCCGCCCAGAGATCATGGGCATCGGCCCGGTTTATGCGATCCCCAAGGCCTTGCAAAAAGCGAAGCTCTCGCTCAAGGACATAGATCTCTTTGAGTTCAACGAGGCGTTTGCGGCGCAGGCGCTCGCGGTCATTCAAGAGCTCGATCTGCCTATGGAGAAGGTGAACGTGAACGGGGGAGCCATCGCATTGGGCCATGCGCTCGGGTCGTCGGGGTGTCGCTTGTTGGTCACGCTCGTGCACGAGATGCCCAGGCGCGACGCGCAGTTTGGGGTGGTGACGATGTGTGTGGGTGGCGGCCAGGGGATGGCCGCGGTCTTCGAGAGAGTCTAAAGAAGGGAGCAAGCGACTATGCGTGAGATCAAAACAGCCGCTGTCTTAGGCGCGGGCACGATGGGATCGGGAATTGCCGCGCTCTTAGCGGGCGTCGGGATTAAAGTTCATCTCTTGGATATTGTCCCCAAAGAATTGACCCCTGAGGAGAAAGCGAAGGGACTCACTCTGCAAGACCCCGCTGTGAGAAATCGTATCGTCAATGCTGGGCTGCAGAGGGCGCTGAAAGCGAGCCCGGCGCTCTTCTTTGACCCCAATGACGCTCAGCTCATCACCGTGGGGAATACTGAAGATAACTTAGATCGCTTGGGCGAAGCCGATTGGATCATCGAGGCCGTCTTTGAAAGATTGGACGTCAAGCAAGAAGTGTTCGCTAAGATCGAGAAGTTTCGAAAGAAAGACTCTATCGTCAGCTCGAATACTTCCGGGATTGCGCTCAAAGCGATCACGCAGAAATCTTCGCCGGAGCTGAAGCGTCACACGCTCATTACGCACTTCTTCAACCCCGTGCGCTATATGAAATTATTAGAGATCATCCCCGGCGAGGAGACCGACCCGGAGATCGTACAGTTTATGATGGACTTCGCGGAGCGACGCTTAGGCAAGGGGGTTGTGTTAGCGAAAGACACACCCAACTTCATAGCCAATAGAATCGGGATTTTTGGGATCTCATATTTGCTTAAGGCGATGCTGGAAGACGAGTATAAGATCGAAGAAATCGACGCGATCTTCGGGCCGGCGCTGGGCCGCCCTAAGAGTGCTGTCTTTAGGACTGTAGATTTGGTTGGTCTCGATGTCATGGCCGACGTGATGAAGAATATCTATGAAAATCTGCCCCACGACCCCATGCGCGAGGTCTATCGCTTGCCCGCATTTGCGCAGACGATGCTGCAGCGGGGGCTGCTGGGCCGCAAGACGGGCAAGGGCTTCTATCAAGAGAAGACCGTCGACGGCAAGAGGGAGTTCTGGGTCTTCGACTATAAGACTTTGGACTATCGCCCTCAAGAGAAGTTTGATTATCCGTCGCTTGCAAAAGCAAGTCAGCAGGCTACCGTAGGCGAGAAGATCAAAGCTGTTGTCTATTCCGACGACCGCGCGGGGCGCATCGCCTGGAAGGTGCTCTCGGAGACGCTGCTGTACGCAGCGCGGCTGATCCCGGAGATCTCAGACAATATCTATTCGATCGACAACGCGATGAAGTGGGGGTTCAACTGGGAGCTGGGGCCGTTTGAGACCTGGGATGCTATCGGTGTCAGAGAGTCCGTCGAGCGGATGAAGCGCGAGGGCAAGCAGATCTCCAAGATCGTCGAGGATCTGTTGGCGCATGGGGAGAGCTTCTATCAGCGCAAAGAGAGCAAGAAGTTCTATTTCGATGTGCAAACAAAAGCATATCGTGAGCTGCCCAGACCCGCGGGCGTGCTTGTGCTCTCTGAGCTCAAAGAAGATAAAAAGCGCATTATTAAAGAGACGCCAGGGGCATCGTTGATAGACTTGGGCGATGGCGTGGCCTGTCTAGAGTTTCACACCTATATGAACGCCATCGACGCCGATATCATTGAGATGCTGAGCGCGTCTTTGGAAGAGGTGCGCCGGCGCGACTTTGTTGGGCTCGTGATCGGCAACGAGGGCCAGAACTTCTCTGTCGGGGCAAACATTGGCCTGGTCTTGGGCGCGATCCAGAGCAAGGCGTGGGAGCAGCTGGGACGGATGGTGAAGGCGTTCCAAGACGCCAATATGGCCATAAAGTATTTTGAGAAGCCCGTCGTGGCTGCGCCGTTCAATATGACTCTTGGCGGTGGCTCAGAGATCGTCTTGCACTGCGCGCGGGTGCGGGCACATTGCGAGCTCTATATGGGCCAGGTCGAGTTCGGCGTTGGGGTCATCCCCGCGGCTGGGGGCTGCAAGGAGCTCTGGGCACGACAATTAGAAAATCTCCCCGAAGACGCCAATATCGATCTCTTCCCGTTCTTGCAGCGGGTCTTCGAGACGATTGCGCTGGCCAAGGTCTCCACAAGCGCCAAAGATGCGAAGAAGCTCGGCTTACTGCGTCGCGACGACAAGATCACTATGAACAGAGATCGTCTCATCGCTGATGCGAAGAAGGACGTCTTAGCGCTCGCGATGATGGGCTATGAGCCGCCACGGCCGAGAAAGCTCAAAGTCACAGGGCGCAGCGGCTATGCTGCGTTACAGATCGCTATAAAAAACTTCCAGTGGGCCAAGCGCATTACCGATCACGAAGCGCTGATGGCGCAAAAACTCGCGCGAGTCTTGACTGGCGGCGACGTCCCGCCGGGGACAGAGATCACGGAACAGCAGATGCTTGATCTAGAGCGCGAGGAGTTTCTCTCGCTCTGTGGGACGCAAAAGACCCAGGAGCGCATCCAGCACATGCTCGCGACGGGGAGGCCACTGCGGAACTGACGGATAGCTGTCAGTAGTTCAGCACTGGCGACAGGCTCTAGTTGAGCGCTGAAAACCGAGAATGAGCAAGGAGGTATCTATGAAGCGCCTTGCCTTCGCTGCTGTTCTCGTCGTTCTTGTCATGTCGTCGGCTCCAGTGCTCACCCAGCCGACAGGGCAAGTGACTGTGAAGGTGACGCTCGACGGCCAGCCCATCGATGCATTGATCTTTGCCAAAGATCGCTTCGGCAAGACTTTTATTGCATATACGGATTTCAAAGAAATCGGTCTAGCTCGGCTCACGCTGCCCCAAGAGCGCTATACTTTGATCGTTGACCACGGCGCAGGATTCACAACCAAGCCGCTCGCTCAGGAGATCACGGTGCAAGCGGGGAAAACTCTCGAAGTGACGGCTGCGCTCCAGCGTGCGTTCTCGCCCGCAAAAGAGTGGGGCTATTACTCAGCTGACTTGCATGCTCATAGCAATGCAAGTCTCGATGGGCATACGCCTATAGATCAGTTGGTGCTGGTGCAGTTGGCAGCTGACTTAGATCTGGTCTTTATCAGCGATCACGAGACGATTGCCGGGCACGAGCTCTTTGCGAAGACCGCGCAAGCCCGGGGCGTCCTCGCGATCTTGAGCGAGGAGATTACGACCCCCTTGGGGCACTGGAACGCCTATCCCCTCACGTGCGCTGTGACATATGCTCCTGACAAGAAGCCCAAAGACTATTTTGTGCAAGCCCGCGCCTGCGGTGCAGAGATCATACAGGCGAATCACCCTGGGTCAACTGGAGATGGCTACTTTGCGCTCCTTGGCACAGAGGCTTTCGATTATGGCTTTGATGCCGTCGAGATCTTCAACGGCGAATTTGATCGGGGCGACGCCAGCGCTATCGAGCAGCTCTTTAAATTCTGGAACGAAGGGCGACGTTACGTTGCCGTGGGCAACAGCGACGATCACGACTGGATGGACTTCCGCTTTGAGCGCTACGGTCGGCCGCGAACGTTCGTGCGTGTTGAGGGGCAGCTAACGACTGAGAAATGGATCGCTGCGCTCAAAGCCGGGCGGGCATTTGCGACTTACGGCCCACTGATAAATTTCACTGCTCAGGACGGTAAAGCTCTTCCTGGCGATACGGTCGTTCTCGCTCGTGGGCAGGAGATTACGCTGAAGGCAGAGCTGCTCGTGCTTTCACGCGACCCCTCGCGAGAAGAACCGCGCACATTACAGATTGCCGAAATTATCAGCAACGGCAAGGTCCTCAAAAAATTCACTCTCACTGAAGATCGCGCTGTCGTTACATTCACGGACAAGCCCACGGAGAGGAGCTGGTACGTTGTACACGTTGTCGCCGACGACAGCGACCAAGCGTATACAAACCCGATCTGGGTGGAGGTGCGCTAGGTTGCCTAAGATCAAATCAGTGAATGACCGCGATCATAGTCTTTGGAGCAGCTCAGCTGTACGCTGAGGGCAGCGGAGGTGTATGCGATGGCTGCTCTAAAGAAACAGCTTGACGAGTGCGAGTATCGCGGCCCGTGGGTCATCAGTCGAGATATTCGGATTGGGCAGATGTGTTGGCACCCAGTCAATCTCAAAGAGGGGCGGACGCATCTCTTCAGCAAGTCGTGTGAAGAATGGGGCGATGACTGCCCGCGCCAGCGCGCCCGCGTAAAAGATCGCTAAATACTCGGCACTCACGCGACGACGATGCGCGCGTCCACGACGCGTGCCCCGTGCCCTTTCTCTAAGACTATTAACGGGTTGATGTCCAGCTCGACGATTTCTTCCATTTGAGTAGCGAGCTGCGACAGCCGCGCGAGACACTCCGCGATCGCATCTATATCTGACGGGGGCTCACCGCGAAAGCCCTCCAAAATCTTAAAGCCCCGAATCTGCCGGATCATTCTTTGGATGCCAAGTTCTCGCACCGGCGCCAGCCGGAACGTCACATCCCGTAGTGCTTCGACGTAGATGCCACCAAGCCCAAACATCAGGAGCGGGCCAAAGAGCGGATCGCGCTTGAGGCCCAAAATCGTCTCTTTGCCCCCCTTGATAAACTCTTGCACGAAGACCCCGACGATCCGGGCGTTGGGCTTGGTGCGTGTGACGTCAGTGAGCATCTGGCGGAAGCTCTCGCGCAGCTCCGTATCGTTCTGAATATTGAGCTTGACGCCGCCGACGTCGAACTTGTGCACGATATCGGGCGAGACGATCTTGAGCACCACGGGATAGCCGATCTCGTGGGCTGCGTGCAGCCCTTCATCTTCGGTCCTGACTAAGCGATATTTCAGCATAGGGAAGCCGTAGGCTTTTAAGAGATCGTGGGCTTCGGGCTCGAGCAATACTCTGCGCCCGTCGCGTTTTGCTTGGGCGATGAGCTCGCGGGCGCGCTCGATCTGAATGTCTCTAAAAATTCTGTACTCCGTGCGCGGGCGATGCACCCAATCGCGGTAGCGCGCCATCGCCGCGAGCGCGCGCGCGGCGCGCTCTGGGAAGCTATAATTGGGGATATTAATCGTCTCTAAGATCTCTATAGCGGGCCGAGCATCGGTGACCGCCATCAGGCACGCGAGCACGGGCTTGTCGCTGTGAGTCTCTTGCACCGCACGCACGATGTTCCGTGCGATGTTCTCGAGGCTCATTAGGATATGGGGGGCAGCAATCACAATGACACCGTCTACGTTGGGGTCGGCTAAGACCGTGCGCACTATCGTATCATAGCGTTGTTCGTTGGGTTCGCCGGTCATATCCACAGGGTTGGCGACGTTGACTGTAGGGGGCAAAAGCTCCCGAAGCTTTTGCGCTGTCTCTGGGGTGAACGACGCGAGCTGGAGCCCATATCTGACGGCAGCATCAGTTGCTAAGATCCCTGCGCCGCCGGCGTTGGTGACGATAGCGATTCTGTTGCCCTTTGGCAAGGGTTGCTGCGCGAATGCCACAGCATAGTCAAAGAGCTCTTCGATAGTTTCGACCCGCAGCACGCCCGACTGCATAAACACCGAGTCGTAGACTTCGTCGGAGCCGGCAAGCGCCCCGGTATGAGATGTCGCAGCTTTAGCCCCTTCGAGAGTTCGTCCGGATTTAATCGCCAAGATTGGGATCTTCTTGGGGCGCTCGCTCGTAATCTCTGTTGCTAATCTGTGAAACCCTTGGGGATCTTCAAGGTCTTCGACGTAGAGCAAGACGACGTCAGTGAGTGGGTCGTCTTTGAGGTACTCTAGGAGATGGTTCTCGTGTAGATCGGCTTTGTTGCCGATGGAGACAAATTTTGACAGCCCGATCTTTTGGCGCTGGGCGTATTCGAGCGCCGCGACGCCCAAAGCGCCGCTTTGCGAGATGAACGCGATATTGCCTTGGCGGGGCATTCCCGGGGCAAACGTCGCGTTGAGCGAGACGCTTGGGTCGGTGTTGATAATCCCTAAACAGTTGGGCCCTAGCATGGCGATCCCGTAGCGTTGAGCGATCTGTTGGAGTTCAGCTTCGCGCCTGGCCCCCTCTTCGCCAATCTCTTTGAACCCCGCGCTAATGATCACGGCAGCGCGCACACCCTTGCGCCCGCATTCGTCCAAGACGCTCGCGACAGCAACTGCCGGCACAATGATCACAGCTAAGTCGATCTCATCGGGGATATCGACCACCGACGGATAGGCTTTCACGCCCAAGATACTGTGGGCCTTAGGGTTGACAGGGTAGACGACCCCCGTGTAGCCGGAGAAGATAATATTCTTGAACACGACTCTTCCCAAGCTATCGGGCTTGGTGGACGCGCCGATGACGGCAACAGATTTGGGAGCAAAGAGCGCTTTGAGGGTCTCTCGCGTATGGGCGGTCATATTTATAATAGTCTCAAACAAATGGGCGCTATGCAAGTTGACAGACCCTCTCAGGCTAGCTATCTTAAGAGTGGTGACCAGTGATGGCGCAGATGCGCTCGCTCTTCGACGAGCCTGCGAAAGCTCCAGAGATCTTGACGTTTGAAGAGGCGCAGCGCCAGGCGCAAACGTGCACGAAGTGCCGGCTCCATCAGAGCCGGACGCACGTCGTCTTCGGCGAGGGCAACACAAAGTCCCCTGTGATCTTTATCGGCGAAGGCCCGGGAGAGGTCGAAGACTCTACAGGGCGGCCGTTCGTCGGCCCCGCGGGACAGAAGCTCACCGAGATCTTAGCCTCGGTGGGGATCGCACGGGAACGCGTCTATATTTGCAATATGGTCAAGTGTCGGCCCCCCGGCAATCGCGCCCCGCAAAAAGACGAAATAGAAGCGTGTTGGCCCTACTTAGAAGCTCAGATCAAGCATATCAAGCCCAAGATCATCGTCGCGCTGGGCAACGTCCCAGCGCAGTACTTTCTCAAGACGACCGAGGGGATCACGACGCTGCGCGGAAGATTCTTCCCCTGGCGCGATGGGATCGAAATCTACTGTATGTTTCACCCAAGCTACTTATTGCGTAACCCATCGCGCGAGCCGGGTAGCCCAAAGTACTTAACTTGGCAGGACATCAAGAAGCTGAAGGAGCGCCTCGATGGACTTCTCTAGCTTGACGGAGCCCGAGCGCCGCGCTCGCGTGGCAGAAGCCCTGAGATTAGGCGAAGAGCTGCGCCGGGCTAAAGAATACGAGAAGGGCATTGATGTTCTCGTCGAAGCCCTGCAGTATGGGGTCGAGAAAGCCAAGATCTATTTTCGCCTAGGGAATATCTATTTCGATGCGGGCAAGCTCGAGCACGCTGAGTACGCCTATCGCCGCGCCATTGACATAGATCCGACGCACGTGAATGCCCATCACAATCTGAGTGTGGTGCTGCGCAAGCAAGGGAGACTCTCCGAAGCGATTCGCATGAAGCGCCATGCGGAGCGCTTGGCCATGCAGTACCCCCAGCAGATACAGCTGACGCCGGAGCAGATCGAGCGCGCACGACAGTTTGCGCGGCGTTGGCTGATCGGGGTCGGCATCGCTGTGGGGATAATTATAGCTCTTGTGCTTGTGCTGAGTGTGCTCTTCTAGCGCATGTAGAGCCCGCCGGTGGCGGCGATCGTCTCGCCCGTAATATAGCTGGCTTCATCAGAGCAGAGAAACGCGATGACCGACGCGATCTCGTCGGGACGAGCGATACGTTTGAGAGGGATGCTCGCGCGGATTTGCTCGCCCTTCTCAGCCAAAGATTTTTTGTTCATCTCCGTGTCAGTGTAGCCGGGGGCAACGGCGTTCACCGTGATATTATATGGGGCGAGTTCTAGTGCCAAAGATTTCGTAAGCCCGATCAAGCCTGCCTTGGCCGCAGCATAGTGCGGGCCGTGGGCCGATCCCGTGAGCGCGCGCAGCGAGCCGAGATTGACGATTCTGCCCCAGCCTGCCTGGCGCATGTGCGGCACGGCGAGCTTAGCGCAATAGAACGCCCCATTCAGCGTGACCGCGAGCATGCGCGTCCATTCTTCCAGGGAGAGCTGCTCGATGCCCCCGTGCGATGAGTACCCCGCGTTGTTTACTAAGATATGCAGTCCACCAAGCTCGCGTACAGTCGTCTCGATCATCTGCTGAACTTGGGTGTAATTAGAGACGTCAGCTTGGATAGCGATGGCTTTGCGTCCTAAAGCCTCGATCTGGCGCACGACGGCCCTAGCAGAGTCAGCACGTGAGAGATAGTTGACGGCGATGTCGCAGCCCTGCTGGGCGAGTTTGATAGCAGTAGCTGCGCCGATGCCGCGACTCGCGCCAGTGACAAGAGCAATCTTTGGCTTCATAGAGATCGCTTAGGTTGTTCGATGGGCTGAATGCACTCCGGCCCATCATTGCTTGGCGAGTTCACCGCCGCCGAGACGTCATAGAGCTCTAACTCTTCAGCGCGATACGGGCACAAGAGACGCTCTAATTCTGCACGAGTCTTAGGTGACGGATCGAGCCAACGCTCTTCGAGCTCTTTGGGCACGATCACCGGCATCCGATTGTGAATGGGCCTGAGCAACTCATTTGGCTCTGTCGTGATGATCGTGCACGTCTTGAGAGTCTGCCCATCGGGAGAGTGCCAAGTCTCCCATAGGCCCGCAAACCCAAACGGCTCTTTGGATCTCAAGTGCACATAGACTGGGGTCTTCTTGCCCTGGGGCGTCTGGCGCCATTCGTAAAACCCATCAGCGAGAATGAGGCAGCGCCGGCTCTGGACAGCGTCGCGGAAGCTCGGTTTCTCCCAGAGCGTCTCCGCGCGAGCATTGATCAGTCTCTGCGCGATCTTGGGATCTTTGGCCCAGTGGGGGATCAAGCCCCAGCGAAAATTTTCTATGCGCCGGCCTTGGGCGTCCGAGATCAGCGCGAGGATCTCTTGCGTCGGCGCGATATTATATCTAGGCTTATACGATACGGGCAGTGATACGCCAAAGCGCGCTTCGATCTGTTCAGCGCTGAGCGTGAGCGTGAATCGCCCGCACATATACCCTTACCCATGATGCGAGAGGGGAAACGTCCGTCCCTCAAGCTCTTCGATTCTTTGCCGGACTTCATCGGGGATCGGCGCTCTGCGTCGCTCGCGATAGTTATACGAGACAATGACCCCGTCGCCTTCAGCCGCGATCTTTTGTAGCTTCTGACTAAAAATTCTGAACTGCATGGTAAAGCGATCCGTGCCCATATTGGAGACCCGTATCCCCACAAAGATTTTGTCCGGGTACGTGAGCGGGCGCTTGAACTCACAGCGTGCCGCCGCGAGGATCGGGCCGATCCCTGTCGTGTGCATGGTCTCGACATGCCCAATCTTCTCGAGATACGCGATGCGCGCGCTCTCGAAGTATCTGAAATACGCGACGTTATTGACGTGTTGGAACGCATCCATCTCGCCCCACTGGACAGGCAGCTCAATAATGACGGGAAAGCCATCTAGATCAGGGATGGTGTTCTGCATGCTGCTCATGGTGGTGGGCGCTAGAGGATTCGAACCTCTGGCCTTCCGCGTGTAAGGCGGACGCTCTCCCACTGAGCTAAGCGCCCGTGTTGCCCATGCGAACCGTCATCACGGGGACTTTCGATAAGCGCACGACTTCTTCAGTAACGCTGCCCAAGAGCACTCGGTCGAGCCCACGCCGCCCGTGCGTCCCCATCACGATCAAATCTATCTTGGCTTCGTCAACGAAGTCTAAGATCGCTTTGGCCGGCGTGCCCGTCTTGATCACCGTCTCGACTTCTTCAACCCCGGACTTGCGCATGACGTCCGCAGTCTTCTCCACGATGCGCTGGCCCTCTTGATGCAATGCGTCGAGGATAGACCTCTCCGCGATGTTGGCATACTCAAACAACAGCGCGGGCGGCTCGGCTACAAAGAGCACATAGATCTTCGCGTCGAACGCGAGCGCGATCGTGGTCGCGCAGTTGATCGCCTTCTCCACCCCTCGTGACCCGTCCGTCGGTACCAAGATGCGCTTGAACATCGCCCTCACTCTCTATAAGAGATTCTCAATCGTCTCCACCGGCAGCGACGCAGCCAACTCCTCCAACCTCGCCATGTCGACAATCACGATCTTGCGCCGCTTCAGCGAGATCAGACCCCGCTCTTCAAACTCCCCCAAAGTTCGAATAGCTGTCTCTGTGGAGATCCCGGCCATCTCAGCGAGATCCGTCCGGCTGATCCGGGCTTGAATCTCACCGTCGAGCGTCCCATACTTCTCTGCTAGCGCTAGCAGCAGCCGCGCCAAGCGCGCTCGACAGCTCTCATAGGCCGTCTCGATGAGCTTTGCCTGAAACCCTTGCAACTCCCGCGCGACCTTCTCGGCAAGCTGCAGCGCCACGGGAGGATGGCGCTTGAGAAAATCTAAAAAGTCTTCACGCTTGATAAAGCGTGCCTTGGTCGGCTCGATCGTCCGTGCTGAGGCGGTGTGTGTTCCCCCATCAAAGAGATTCTCCTCACCGAGCAGTTCTCCAGGCCCAACGAGCTTCAGAATATGGCGTTTGCCCCCAGGCCCTTGTTTGATCAATTTAGCCTTCCCGCTACAAATGATAAAGAACCCAAAGGCCGGTGTCCCTTCGTGAAAGATCGCTTCATCAGCCCCGTACTCAACGGGGCGCATCAGGCTTCGCAGCTCCTGCTGGCTCTTCTCATCCAGCCCAGAGAAGATCCACGAGCAACCTGGGCAGCCTGTGACCCCACAGATCGGTGGGCTCTTGGGGCGCCCCATAACTAGATGCTTGCGAGCCATAACCTCCCTTATTGTAGTCGTTTGCCGGCCGTCATGCAACTGTATGAGCTAAATCAAGCGAAGCTTCTCTTCCGCTATGAGAAGGATCTTGCGCCCTTCTAAGGCGACCCAGCCACGTCGCTCCAGATCGTGCAAGACCCGGCTGACCGTCTCTGGAGCTATGCCCACCAGAGCGGCCCACTCCTCGCGGGAGAGCTTTAAGTCAATGAGAATTCCTTGAGGGGTGCGCTCGCCAAAGCGCTCAGCCACTTCGACGAGCTTCCGAGTGAGGCGTGTCGCGCTCTCGACGTAGACCGTCTCTACTAATGCGGTGCGCAATCCCCACAGCCGTGCAGAGAACTGCTGCATCAGCCACAGCAAGGCGCTAGGATGCTCGGTAAAGATCTTGTGGAGGGCATCGTGCTCGAAATGCGCGAGCCGAGTCGGGCGCAGAGTAACTGCGGACATGGCATGGACCGGCTCGCTGAAGAGTTCTCCGATCCCAAGGGCCTCTCCAGGGCCGCTTAGCCGGACAAATCGCAGGCATCCCTCCATGACAGTGATCTCTTTCACGATGCCCTCGAGCACGACATAGAGGCCGTCGACGTGGTCGCCTTGGGCATAGATAGGGGTCTCCGGGGGCAAGGCTTTCAGATGTGCCCGCCGCATCAGAGCCTGACATGCCTTAGGATCTACGCCCTCAAGCCAACAAGTCAACTCTGCTGCCCTGGCCATACCCTCTTAGCTTAGCTTTTTGAGCTCTCAAGTGTTATGAGTGTGCTCAAGTTGCAGCATGGGGTAGGTCAAGAGAAAACTTGACATCGGTCACAAGATGAACTTTGAGGTTACAGCAGCGTATGGAGGTAATTTCCGTTACATACTTTCTAAAGAGTCTTGCTCTATAATGGGCGCGAATTGCGGAGGTTGGTCTTGCATCTAAAAGCGAGGTGACATGCCGATGCGCTCTCTTGCTCGGATTGTGGGGGCTCTGTTCTTAGGGGGAATAGGGATGGTATGGGGAAGTGACCTGCACGCTACTGGTGCCAGCTCAGCAGTGATATTTGTTGACTGCACGTTACCCGTCGAGACCTCTGGGAACTATAAGACTCTTACGGCGGCATTGCAGTGGGCCCGTGAAGGCCGCCAAAAGCCGCGCTCAGAATTTGGTGTGGTTATCGTTGCTCCTTGCACGTATCAAGAGAGCTTGACCGGGGATAACGCGATTGACGTCAAGGGGCTCCAATGGATCTCCCGTGCTGGGCGCGATAAGACAAAAATTATCGGGTCTATAGAAATCGTCGCGAAGAACGTGCTCTTTGTGGGCTTCGATGTTGACGCCAATCAAGCCGAAAACGCTTTACTGATTAAAGAAGATTTCGCTGTCGTCTCCAATAGCAAATTTCACAATGCGGCCGGGGCAGGGATCTGGGTCACGCGCGGCGCTGAGGGTGTGATTCTCTTACGCAATGAGATTTTCAATAACGGTGGCGAGGGTGTCAAAATCGAAGAATTTAGTACTCATCTCCGGCTTGAAGAGAACAAGATCCGCAGCAATGGCAGCATCGGCGTCTATGTTGGAGCTAACAGTGACCGCGCCGTCATCAGCCGCAATGAGATCATCTTAAATAGAGGGGAAGGGGTCTTGGTCACCGACAACGACGGCGTCGAGATCTCCAACAATGAGCTGAACAATAACGCCATGGACGGGATCAAATTAGACAAAGCCAACAGCGCCGTCATTCTTAAGAATAAGATCAGCGCCAGCGGCGTCTACGGTATCACCGTCCAGGCATCTGATAATAGCGAGATTCGCGAGAACGAGCTCTTCAATAACAGTGCTGGTGGGATTGCCATCAAAGAAGGGGAGCGCTCCGCCAAGCGCAATACCATCCAAGGGAACACTATCTATAACAACGCCCGCGCTGGTGCTGAGGGGATCTTCCTCTCTGGGGATGTCAGCGGCAACGTCTTTCTCAAAAATTCTATTCTCAATAGCAGCTTCGGGGTGAAGCTCGTTGCTCAAGAATCGGGCCGCGCCCCCAGCAATAATATATTCCAAGAGAACTCGATCAAAGAGAGCCATGAAGACGGCATCTCCCTCCAGCAGAGCGACGGGCGCAATACCTTTCGATCGAACGAGATCTCCGGCAACAACGGCTCTGGCATCTCTATATCAGAAGGGGCTCGCCACGATACGTTCGTCAACAACGTTATTAAAGACAACGGCAAGCACGGGGTGCTGATCGCGAACGCGTCGCGCCATACCCTGAGAGAGAATCAAATACTCTCCAACGGCGAGGTCGGGATCTTCCTCGATGGCGCACAAGGTATTCTCGTGCACTTGAACGAGATCCGCCAGAACGAGCGCGAGGGCATTAAGCTCAACGGTGCTGCGAATACAGATCTCATCGCGAATACTATAGAATCGAACGGCTGGCATGGACTCTTCGCCCAGGGGGCTACAGACCTTGACGCACGCCAGAACACGATCTTTGGCAACTATGGAGCCGGCGTCTTCTTGGTGGAGACGACTGCCGTCGGCTTTGATCACAATAAAGTCCTCCAGAATGCCCAAGGGGGCTTAGATCTTGGTGCAGCAACGAGCGAGATCGATATAGAATTCAACGATATTGTGGGCAACACCCAGTTTGGGCTACGGCTTGCGGGTGGGTTGGATGAGACGACAATCCGAGCCGACCGCAACTGGTGGGGCGATCCCAGCGGGCCGTCAGGGGCTTTTGAAGGTCGAGGGAATTCCGTCATGGGGATTCGGCTCAACCGAGACTGCTCTGCTGAAGGAGCGGCGCTTGGGCGCAGCCCGTGCCCGATTATCTTGCCGTGGCTTTTGGCTCCCACGGCCGAATTAGTCGAGAACTCTATCACGGGCTGGATCTTCAGAAAATTCGGTAACGGCCGTGCAGAATTCGACGCAACCAACACGGCAAGTACCTACTTGAGATTCTATAATGTCGACGCTAACTCTGATAGCGTGGTCATCGTCGCGCGCTATCGGAACGGCTTCCCCCAGCAGCGAACCCTGCTAGAGAACCCCGTGAAGGTCGTGAGCGTCCTGGCCAGCGGCATGCGAGCAGGGGTCGCTCAGATCGAAGTAGAGTACACGGACGCGGAGATCAAGGACATAGACGAGAGCAAGCTCTGCTTGCTCTACTTCGATCGTGGGGCAGGCGGATGGAAGCGCTTGGAGTGCTTCGTCAAGACTCAAGCGAATATTGTGACAGCGGAGATCCCCGTGTCGGTGCTCGCGAGCGCGCCGCCGATTGCCCTGGCCACAGGAGCCGTCAAGTAACAAAAAAATCTCCCTCACCCCTCTCTAAATCCTCGGAGAGGGGTGAGGGGCACCAGCAAGAGGAGGAACGAGGCATGAATTCATGCACGGAGGCACTGAGCACACTCGCCCGTACTGAAGCGCCTGCGACAGCTCTAAAATTTCTCGATCTGATGATTGGCGGATTTGACTCCGAAGCGATTGAGCTGACCGTGCCCCTTCCTGAGCCGCACACCCAGGTCTTCGTCTTTATGTGTGAGGGAGGGGGCTGGGTCGAGCTCGAAGGCTGTGTCCAGCAGCATGAAAAGAAGCTCCGCTTGACGTTGCCGGCGGGCTCGCTGCGCCGCATCGCGGTTGCGTTAGTACCCGGACAAAGCTAAACGCGCTCCTTGTGAGAGAGCCTGACAGGTTCAGCCGTCGGGCTCTTTTTTTTGTATAATGAGACGTATGTTCGCGCTCAGAAATCTCATACTCGCGCTGGTGTCGGTGCTGGATTGGGCTATTACTATTTATATCTGGATCGTGATCATTCGGGCGTTGATCAGCTGGGTGCAGCCTAATCCATACAATCCCATTGTGCAGTTCTTGCATGCCATCACGGAGCCGTTGCTCGCGCCGATTCGCTATTATCTGTTGCGCTATATGCCGGTGGGGCTCGATCTGTCTCCTATGGTGTTGATTCTCTTGCTTGTGCTTATTCAAAGATTTTCCATCCCGACACTGATGGAACTCGCCCTGCGCTTACACTGACATGCTTCGTCCTGAAGATTTTATGCGTCGTGCGTTGGAGCTAGCTGAGCGCGGTGCCGGTTGGACTAGTCCCAATCCCATGGTTGGGGCCGTCGTCGTCAAAGACAATAATATTCTCAGTGAGAGTTGGCACGAAGAATTCGGCGGCCCACATGCTGAGTTTTTAGCTCTGCGGCGCGCGGGAGCGCTCGCCCATGGCGCCGAGCTCTATTTGAATTTAGAACCCTGCGTGGCTGCCCCAGGGAAGCGCAATCCCCCATGTGCCGACGAGATCATCCGTGCCGGAATTCGCAGGGTCTTTGTAGCGCTGCGCGATCCCGATCCACGCATCAACGGCAAGGGCATTGAAGTCCTGCGTCGCGCCGGTATTGAAGTCGTCGAGGGGCTTTTGGAGCGAGAAGCCCGCAAGCTTAACGAGATCTATCTGAAGTTCAAGACGACGGGCAGACCCTTCGTGACGCTGAAGATGGCCATGACTGCTGATGGGAAGATCGCCACCCGCACCGGCGACTCCCAATGGATCTCGTCTCCAGAGTCTCTGAGATTCGCGCACGAGCTGCGCCATCGCCATCGCGCGATTCTCGTGGGCATTGAGACGGTGCTTGCCGATGACCCCCAGCTGACAGCACGCTTGGAGAAGAAGACGCGGAATCCCATCAGAATCGTGCTCGATTCTCGTGGGCGCATCCCCCTTAATGCTGAAGTCGTGCGCTCAGCAGAGCAGATCCGAACGATCCTCGCGACGACCGACGCGATACCCACCGACAAAGAGCGAGCTCTTCAGCAAGTTCATGTCGAGATTTGGAAGCTCCCCGCTCGCGACGGGCGCGTCGATCCCCATGCTGTGATACAAAAGCTCTCCCAAGAGCAGATTGACAGCGTGCTCATCGAAGGAGGTTCAGAGGTCGCCTGGAGCTTCTTAAGTCAAAGACTGATAGACAAGATTCTCTTTGTGATCGCGCCCAAGATTATCGGGGGCCGGAGAGCCCCTGGCCCTGTCGGCGGCATCGGGTTTGAACGCCTCAGCGACGCAATTCCACTGAAAGAGATTAATATCTCTCGGCTCGGTAGCGATATACTCTACGAAGCGTATTTGAACAGAGAAAGAACCATCTCTTCATAATTTCTCCACAATTGCTTAGTAGCATTGCACAGGCTGTGAAAGCCCTCTATAATCGCAGAGCCAGACTTCGTCTGGACTGTTGCCTTGGCCAGCCGAAGGCTGGCCAAGATGAAGGTCAAGCGAAGAGGAGGTTGAGCCTATGAAGAAAGCGTTACTTATCATCAGTGTGCTCGCGCTGGCCTTCTTGGCCGGCGTCGCCATTGATCAGTCGTTGCGACATCAGTCTGCAGCACCAACAGCGCAGCAGACGCCGTCGGTAACGGAGCGCCCTCAGGCGCTTCCTCAGACTCCTGAGACACCCGCGAAGCAAGCCCCAATCGTTCTTGCCCAGGCGACGAGCCCGGCAGCCCCAAGCACCGATCTCTTCGCTCAACTGACCAAAGAACAAATCGAACAATTGATCGTTGCTGCAGGGCAGAATGCCGTCAAGACGGCGATTAAGAAAGCTGGTCCTGCCGTGGTCCAGCTCGAAGTGCTCAAACGCAGCACGGTTCGTAGCCCGTTTAAGGACTTCTTCGATGACCCATTCTGGCGGCGTTTCTTCGGCGATCCCTTCGAGCCCTTCCGTGAGCGCGGCCTCGAACGCTCTCTGGGCAGCGGCTTTATCATCGACTATCAAGGTCAGAAGATCATTGTCACCAACAATCACGTCGTGGAGAACGCCACAAGCATTCGCGTGACCCTGCCTGAGGGACGCACGTTTGAAGGGGAGCTCATCGGCGGCGACGCGTTTCTTGACGTCGCGGTCGTGCGCCCCAAGGGCCCCAACGTCGAGCAACTCCCCACCGTCGAGCTTGGGGATTCGGACAAGATCGAGATCGGCGACTGGGCCATCGCTATTGGCAACCCCTTGGGCTTCGAGCACACTGTAACAGCGGGGATCATCAGCGCGCTCCATCGCGATTTTCCCAAGCCTGATGGCTCTGGGCGCTTCCAAGATATGATCCAAACCGATGCAGCGATCAATCCCGGCAACTCCGGCGGTCCGCTGCTCGATGCTTTGGGGCGGGTCATTGGGATTAACACCGCGATCGCCGTCAACGCTGAGGGGATCAATTTCGCGATCCCCATCAACGCTGCCTTGCGGGTGCTGCCCAGCTTGATCGCGTCGGGCAAAGTGACGCGCGCGTGGCTGGGCGTCGTCATCCAAGAGTTGACAGAAGAGATTGCTCCGGGGTTTGGGGTTGAGCCCTATTCAGGTGTGCTCATTGCCGATGTGCGCCCTGATGGGCCATCCTACGGGATCTTGCAGCGGGGCGATATTGTCCTGAGTGTAGATGGCAAGCCCGTCAAGCGCGTCACTGAGCTACAGCAAGAGATTATGTATCGTCCTGTAGGATCGAAAGTACAGCTTGAGATCCTGCGCAACGGAACCCGTCAAACTGTCGAAATCACTCTTGGGGAGCGCCCTAGCGAACAAGCCCTGATGGGCACGCTGACTGTGCCGGGCCAGCCCGTCCCCCAGGGGCAGGGCGTTGAGAAATTTGGGCTGAAGGTCCAAGCGCTCACCCCGGAACTTATCAAGCAACTCAATCTCCCTAGCTCTGCTGAGGGCGTTGTTATCAGCGAAGTGCAGCCGGGAAGCCGGGCGTTCTGGGCTGGGCTGCAGGTCGGCGATCTGATTATCGAACTCAATCGTCAGCCCATTAAGACCCTAGACGATTGGAACAAGCTCGTGAGCGAGCTGCCTGACGATACTCGTGTCGTGCTCACGATCATCCCGCGTGGCGGGGGCAGCGCGCGCTTTGTGCCGTTGCGGTAGAACAAGTTTTCTTCTACAATAATAAGGCCCTCACCCCTGACCCCTCTCCCGTCTTAACGGGAGAGGGGTGCCCGCAGGGCGGGGTGAGGGCCACAAGACAGCGCGAAGTGCTCGGAGAGTGGCGCAGCCTGGTTCAGCGCGCACGGTTCGGGACCGTGAGGTCGCGGGTTCAAATCCCGCCTCTCCGACTAAGACCAGCTTCCAGTTTGACAGTTCTCAGTTAATTTGAATAGACTGGGAGCTGTCGAACTTGGAACTGAGAACTCTCTTGTGGTGGGTGCTCTTTCTCAGCTACGCTGGGCTGATCTTCTGGCTCTCTGATAGCCCGCTTCCCCAAGGGGTGCCGTTTATCGAGCTGCCCGGCGCTGATAGAGCCTATCACTTCTTCGAGTACGGGCTGCTCGCTTTTTTAGGGCTGCAAGCGTTCTCTCCTGCAACGCGACGACAGTCTTGGAAGGTGCTTGCACTCTGTTGGCTCTACGGGCTTTCCGACGAGATCCATCAACTATGGGTGCCGGGGCGCAGCGCCGATGTGCTCGATTGGCTCATAGATGGGCTAGGAGTCTTCACGGTGGGCTTGCTGTGGATGCGCTGGCATTGGCTATGAGCCCAGCATCCCTCGAGCATCCACTGCCCACACCCCTGAGGGCAACGCAACTACCGGATTGATCTCGATTTCCGTAAGGCTCTCGATCTCTATCATCATCTGGGAGATCGCGAGAATCGTCTGGACAAGCGCTGCGCGATCTACTGCTTCTCGCCCGCGTACTCTCCCTAAGAGTGATCTCCCGCGCAGCTCAGTGAGCATCTCTTCAGCGTCTTCTGGGGTGAGCGGGGCCACGCGAAACGCGACGTCATCGAAGATCTCCGTGAAGATCCCACCAAGCCCGACCATCACCACCGGCCCGAAGGTGCTGTCGCGCTTGCCTCCAACGATCAGCTCAAGCCCATCGGCGATCATCCGTTGCACCATAAGTTTTGCTGGGAAGCGAGTCAGTAACGACTGCGCGGCACTGCGCACCGCGTCAGCGTCTGAAAGATTTAACACCACGCCGCCCGCGTCTGTCTTGTGGGTGATTTCAGGAGAGAGGATCTTGAGCGCAACGGGATAGCCAAGCTGGGCTGCGGCGCGCACGGCAGCTTCGGGGGTCTCTACGCTATGCCATGGCGCCACAGCGATCCCGTACTCCTGACAGAGCTGGAGCGCCTGATCAGCTGTGAGCACTTGCTTGCCCGAGACTGAGAACCGAGCTTGTGCTAATGGGGGAGCAACAGTTGGGAATGTCCGGCGCCGTGTGTGCCATCGGTACCACTGGCGCGAAGCCGCGAGGGCGCGCATCGCTGACTCAATCTCCGTGAAGACGGGAATGGCAAGCTCGCGTTGTAGCTCCCGCGCTTCGTCTCCTTGGGCGAAGACGCAGAGTGCAATGGGTATCCCCGAATCCTTCATAATCTCTTCGACGCGATGGGCGAGCCTGCGCGCCCGCTTCGCTTCTAAGAGACTATACGTGTTGATGAGCACGACGGCATCTGGGGCAAGAGCCTGTAAGCATTCTTCGACGATATGGGCGTAGAGATCGAAGTCGAAGATCGTCCCTAGATCTATGGGGTTCGTTGGGCGAATGACGTCAGCTCGGAAGAGCGAACGAACCCTTTCAGCAAAGTCGTGGGGAAGTTCCATCAAGCGAAAGCCGTAGCGTTCAGCAGTATCCGCAGCGACGACGGCGTGGCCACCTGACCGAGAGATAATCACCATGCTGTCGCCGCGCACGGACGGCAGCACCAGCCCCTGGGCCATTGCCACGGCTTCCTGAAAGCTCTCAGCACGGAAGATCCCGACTTGGCGCAGTGCCCCCGTCACGATGCGGTCATCGCTCGCTAACGCTGCCGTATGGGAGAGCGCAATGCCTTGGCTCGCTTGGCTGCGGTTGGCCTTGTGCACGATAATGGGCTTCGGGGAAGAGCGCGCCAGCTCCATCAAGCGCCGTCCATCGCTCAGGGACTCTAAATAAAGACAGAGTATCTTCGTCGCGGGGTCTTCTATGAGATACTCCGCATAGTCTGTCTCATTCAGGTCGGCCTTGTTGCCGATGCTGACGACTTTGCTGACACCAACTCCTGATGCTGAGAGCTTGTCCAGATAGGTGATCGAAATACCCCCGCTTTGGGAGATAACCGAAGCGCTTCCACGCCGCGTGCTCTGTGGGTCAATGGGAGGGAAGGGCAAGCAGAGCCCAACATCAAGATTGATCACACTGATGCAGTTTGGGCCGACAAAGCGAATACCCCAACGCCGTGCTATACTCTTGAGTTCTTCTTCGAGCTGACGGCCGCGCTCAGAGAATTCGCTGAAGCCTCCAGACTCGATCACGATCTGTTTGATTCCCTTGCGCCCGCAGGTGTCGACGAGCGCAGGGACGGTCTCTGCTGGGGTAAGAATGACTGCGAGATCGAGCCCGTCTGGGACCTCTTCCAGCGACGTAGCAATAGAAATATCATAGACGCGTCCTGGTTGGCGTCCCACGGCGTAGAGTTCGCCCTGATATCCGAAGGCTCGTAAGTTCGCAATGATAAAGCGCGCGAGATTATCCGGGCGCTCTGAAACCCCAATCACGACGATGCTGCGTGGGGCGAAGATCTTTTGCATAAATTCTTGGGTGCTCATAATGTCCTCAAGTCTGCACAGGGGAGCCTACTCCCACGCCTAGAGCGCTGCAGACTCTCCTGAGAGGGCGTAA
>Ga0209289_100013_pt1 | contig 137473 bp, 148 predicted proteins | sample GXS110809BmetaG_FD_184121 | JGI IMG/M metagenome (GOLD analysis project Ga0209289, IMG submission 184121) | Hot spring microbial communities from Gongxiaoshe hot spring, China to study Microbial Dark Matter (Phase II) - GXS 110809B (SPAdes)... ... | reverse complement strand
ATGACAGATAGTGCATGCGAGATCCCTGTGCACAGAGCTTTCAAACGCTGCACGATCTATATCTGTGTGGCAATCCCAACAGCTTGCGGGCTGCTGAGCAACAGTTTGCATAGCAGCCAATATAAGTAGCACCCAGCCGAAGACTATCGGGCGCATAGTCACTCATAGTAGTTGTAGCTGACTAGCGCAGCTTATGCCATGATACAGATCTGGGGAAAAGATGAGCTATGTCATTCTAAAAATCTGTATGGCATTTGAGACAGTCGCTCCCTTGTGGGGGTACATCGCTTTGATGGCACTGAGCGCAGAACTCGTGTCCCAAGGTAGGCACGCCTTGTCCGGAACGCAAGAAGTCTAAGTGACTCTGTTGGGTGACGCCCTCATGACAGATCGCGCAGCTGAAGCCCATAAAGATATGCTGCTCATGAGGAAACTTCACAAGCTTTGAGCGGGAAGGGATCTGCGCTTGATGACACTGTAAGCAATCTTTGGATTCGAGCTGAGCCATCTTCTCAGCTGAGGGATGGCACTCGGCACAGCTCAGTTTCTGCGCCCCATGCTGCGGCTCACGGTAGTTCGCTTCTTGATGGCACATCGTGCACTCTAGCCCACGACGGACGACGTGCGACTCGTGGCGGAAGAGCCCATACGATGTCCCTTTGACAATCGTCGCTGCGCTGAGATGGCACGCGGTACACTTAGTCTGATAGGGAGCTTCTGTCCACGGGGCTGGGAGGGGTTCCTCCAAGCCCACCGCGTTGAGAGCTTGCTGGAGGTCTTCGTAAGCCTTCCACAGCAGCGCGGAAGCATATCCGGGGTTGTGTATAGCGTGAGCGTTCTCGACAAAGCGAATATTCTCTTCAGCGCGCTGCAAGCCCTGGTGAACAGATTGTGGCACTGCGCCCTCGAACGCAGCGATCAGAGGGGTGACTTGGGTCAGTAGATCTTTGGTCTTCTGGAGCCGCTCGGAGAGAGTTGTCTGCCAAGCTTGATATATACTGAAAAACTTCGCGCCGTGACAAGACATGCAGCTCACTTCGGAGGCGAGCCGGCGCCCCTCATGCGAGACAATATGGCAGCTCTCGCAGCGCACTCCAGCCAAGTACATGGCGGCGGGCTGAGGCGTGACCCCCTTGCCTCCGATCCCCACATAGAGATCGCGCTGCGGAGAGTGCCCACCCCCAACGTGACACGTCTCGCACGACGTCGCAATCACTTCAAGTTCTTTGGGGACTTTGTGCTGGATCTCCAAGTGACAGTTGAGACAGTCGACTTTGTGTTCGGTGACGTGGGTGCGATGGAGCAGCTCGACGTCACCAAGGCGCGCTAAGCGCGTCGGATCGTTATGGCAGGTATAACAGCGCTCTTGGGGGACGTCGCCGTCGCCCTTGATAACGTTGGAGTGACATAATGTACACTCCATCCCAAGGCGTTTGACGTCGGCGTGATCGAACGAGAGCCCCGCAGTAGTTATAAGTTTCTCTGGGACTTCGTGGCAGAGCGTGCAACGCGCGGTGCCCTCATTGAGCTTCGTATCTTTGAAGTGACAGAGAAAGCACGTGCTCTCGGTCACGGCGATGTGCTGCCCTTGAACTATCTGTGAGTGACAGCTCGTACAGCGTAGTTTCTTTTCGCGGCGCATCTCCAATAAGTGTGGGCGATGATCGAAGAGCACGTTCTGAAAGACTTCACGCCCCACTAAGAGACGCTGCTCGTGGCAGCCGGGGCGCAGGCACGCTTCATCGGAGATCTCGGCCCACGGATTTGTGCCGTAGGTGCCCGTAAAATATTTGACGACCATTGAGAGGGCTTCATATTTCTTCTGAAGCTCAGAAGCAATCCCTGGCGGGATGTGACATTCGACGCAGGGGACGTCGTTATGCGTTGAGGTCTTCCAGGACTCATAGTAGGGCTTCATGATATGACATGTTCCGCAGAACGCTGGCTGGGAGCTGGTCTGCATCCCTAGGAACGCTGCTGCGATTCCGATGGGCACAAAGACCAAGGCGACCTGCAGCGATTTCAGGCCCCATCTTTTTAGGGTCATAGGCGCTCACCCCGCCGCTCCCGCAGCACCAGAGAGATGACTATGACCAGCAAGAACAAGAAGACCCATACAAGCGTTAATCCTAAGAGCCGAATAGCAAAGACCCCCTGGAGGCTATGGAGGCTCCCGCGCACGTCGTCGGCGATGGACTTCGCTCGACGTGCCAATTCCTCAATATGCGCTATGTCGAGCGAGTGCTGCGCTGGCAACGCTTGCAGAAAATACGAGCGCGCTTCGATCAGCCTTGAGCGATAGCTTGAAACGTCTACGGCTTTCTGTTGCGCTTGTTCAAGCAGCTGCGCCGCTTCACGGAGAGACTCGTCGGCGGCAGCAAGCAGCGTCTTGATCTTCTGCCCAACAAGTTGGGCATGAGACCCCAAGACGTGACAGTTCACGCATACCCTATCAAAGAGATTATGTCCGGTGGGCTCGATTGTATGGCTGCTGTGACAGCTGACGCACTCTGAGAGTCTCTGCTCGTCCATGAGCTTTTTGTGTGGGCTTGCTGTAAAGTGCGCACGCTCGGCGATATGACATGTTCCACAGACTTTAGAAATATCTTCGACGCCTGGGGGCGCAGCCCCATGCGCACCATGACAGCTTGCACACGTAGGCGCTTTGGTATTCCCTTGAGCTAGAGCCGCGCTATGAACACCCTGATCGCGTTGAGCATGACATTGCGCGCACGTCTCCGAGATATTCTCAGGGTGCGTACTGCTGCGTGGCTCCCAGGCCGGCAGGATTCTGTGCGCCCTATGACAATCGGTGCATACGGCAACGCGCGTATCCCCCTGAGCGAGGAGTTTCCCGTGCTGTGACGTCTGATATTCTGCATACTGATCGGTGCGCAGCCCGTAGGGCTTCATCTTGACGGGGTCGCTGTGGCACGACGCGCACAGTTCAGGGATCTCAGTACGGTGGGGCACGCCACGAAAGAACGCTTCGAGCGCGTGAGCTTGCTGCATCTCTAACGTCGTGGAGTCGCCGCCATGACACTCAATACACGTCACGCCCAAATCCGTATGGACGCTTTCCAAATATTCGACTTTGATCTCGCTATGACAGATCAGACACGAGTTCTGATCTTGAGCCGCTCCAGCACGCCCTCCCAGAGCAGACACGAGTATTGCGAGAAACAGCAGACGCGCAAGCATACTTTCACCAACGCCACCCATAAGCAGCCAACAACGCAACCGCAGCGATGCCAAGCATTCCCAGCCCCCAAGCAACCCAACTATTGCGTCCCAGCCAGGGCGCGGCGAAGAGCCCCAGCACACCTACACTCGCGAGGGCTACTCCAGCAGTCTTGTTGGCGATGAGTTTTACCAGCCCGTAGGCCGGCAAGAAGTACCAAGCAGGCTTGACGCTTTGATACCCTAAGGGATCCGCCCGCCCGCCCAACTCAGCGGGGAAGATCACAGCAAGCGTAAGTACGATCCCAAAGCTCAGTATCACGAATATAAGCCCACGCAGCACGACGTCGGCATATGTCTCCTGAGCTGACGAGCGAAAAGTTTTAGGCTGAAAGAGCCCCTGCCGGCTCACCAGATAGAGATGGATTGCTACAAGCCCGATAGCGACCCACGGCAGCAGCCCTACATGAAAGACATAAAATCGCAAGAGCGCGTTGGCGTCCAGCTCCGTGCCGCCCCACAGAAAGTAGAGAATCGCCTTGCCCACGAGGGGCACACCCGCGATGACGCGCCGCACCGCATCCGTGCCCCAAAATGCTTTTTGGTCCCAGACTAAGAGGGCACCGGTGAACGCGAACGCACCAATGACTAATAAGAGTAAGACTCCGATGACCCAGTTCAGCTCGCGCTCCCGGTAGGCCTCATGAAAGTAGACCCTCAACAGATGGGCTAAGACTAAGAGTATAAACAGCTGCGCGCCCCAGCTATGAATCCCATGAATCAGCCAGCCCAACTGCACGTCGTTCATAATATAGAAGATGCTCTCATAAGCCTCGTCGGCTGAAGGGCGATAGTAGACCATCAGTAAAATCCCCGTAGTGATCTCAACAAAGAGCAGAAAGAGCGTTAGCCCGCCAAGGATGTGCCAGAAGTTTAAATGTGGGGGGACACGCTGGCGCAACTCCGCACGGAGCAACTCCCTCACGCGGGCGAGCGCGTTCATCCTTCTCCCTCCCCAATATAGACTTCATCTCCGATGACAGAGGCACGCAGACGCTTCAGAGGGCGGCGCGGCGGACCGGCCAAGACATTGCCGTTGGCATCAAACAGCCCAGCATGGCACGGACAAGCGAACGTCAGGCGTTTTTCGTCCCAATTGACGAGGCAGCCCTGATGGGTACAGATCGCCGAAAGGGCAATCCAGCCCCCCCTCAGGTGCAAGACCCACACGGGCTCCCCACTGAAGAGCACCTGCTTGCCCTTGCCGATGGGGATCTCATCTATGCGCGCGACGCGCATCCGCCGCCGCGCGGGATTAAAGACCCTTCGCTCCGGCGGGAAGAGATAGGCCATCACAGCCCCTATCACGCCCATAACGCTGACAGTGAGAGCACCTCCCAGGAGCTTGTTCAGAAAAGTCCTACGTTCGTATCGAGTCTCTTGTTCGCTCATAGCGTCCTATTCTAGTCGGTCTAGCGCAGTGCAAGCTATGATATGGGGCATATATCAATATGATGTCCATCAAAAAATATAGGGATGTATATTGACGAAGCGCAGCTTAAATTCCGCTGTATATCATAGCCTATCCTGGTGCAGACCGCTATACTCAAGGCAAGGGTGAAGCAAGCATGTCTGCTCTCACGGATCGGGCACACCGATGTATGCTCTTTGAGAACTTAAGTAAGCGCGCACTGGAAGAGCTGCAAAAACACATGCACAGGATCACCTATGGGCCAGGGGACTTGATCTTCCAAGAGGGCGGTCCGTCCGCGGGGTTTTATATAGTCATCGACGGGTTAGTGCAGTACGGGAAGCGCTCGGGGCGGCGTGGCCGACGACGTATCTTGAAGCTCTTAGGGCCAGGAGATTGCTTTGGAGAGGAGATGCTCTTTCAGCCTGAAGTCTGTGCCTGCCCTGGCTATGCCCGCGCGCTCACTGAGACGCAAGTCGCGTTCATCGAGCGCGGCGCTTTCGTAGATTTCTTAAAGCGCTACCCCGCCGTTATGCATCGGCTGTGCGAGCATCTGACAAAACAACTGCGCGTGTTCGAGTGCAAGCTGGTTGAGTTGGCTTATGAACCTGTGGAACAGAATCTCGTGAGACTATTAGTGATCTTGATGGATCGGTTTGGGGTACGGGAGCGCACGGGCATCGCGTTGGAGATGCCGCTGACCCGCCAAGAGCTGGCCGAGCTGTTGGGTGTTCACTTGGACACGGTGATCCACGAACTCAGTAAACTTCGCGAGCAAGGTGTGATTGCCTTAGGCGATCACAAGATCGTCATTAAGGACCCTGAACGGCTTCGAGAGCTGGCTGAGCCGCAGACGACGTGTTTAGACGAGAAGCTCTTCTGAGCAAAATCTAAAAAAAGAAGAAGGAGGCGAAGCCATATGCTCAGAAAAAAGCTGCTGTGGGGTATTGGGATGGGAATAGTGCTTATAGGAGCCAGTGCGCTTTGGACTGGGTGGGGAGGCCTGCAGCCGGAACAGCCGCCCTCGGAAGCATCGGACCTCTGCATGGACTGTCACAAGGACGTGACGCCGCAACTTGTGAAAGATTTTCAGCAGAGCAAAAAGTACGCTATGGGCATTCGCTGTGAGGCGTGTCACGGCGGGGAGCACACGAGCGCTGAGGATTTTGCGAAAGCGCAGATCCCCACGCCGGAGACCTGCGGGGGCTGTCACCCAGACCGTGTCGAGCAATTTAAAGCGGGCAAGCACGCGTTCGCCTGGGCGGCGATGAACGCGATGCCCACGACGCACATGCAGCCGATGGAGCTGATGGAGGGCAAGAAGGGCTGTGGCGGATGCCATAAGATCGGCCTCAAGACTGAAGAAGAAATCAAAGCGATGCGCGCTGCTGGGGAGATTCACGGCCTAGCGTCGTGTGATTCGTGCCATACACGGCACTCGTTCTCCGTCGAAGAAGCGCGTCAACCCGAGGCGTGCGCCACGTGTCATATGGGTTTCGATCATCCCCACTGGGAGATGTGGAGCACCTCCAAGCACGGGGTGAGATTCGCTTTGAAGCGCCAGGGCGTGCTTTCTCAAGATGCCGCTGCACCGAGCTGCCAGACGTGTCACATGCCTGAAGGCAATCACGAAGTGCGCACGGCGTGGGGCTTTTTAGCGGTACGACTTCCATTGCCCGAAGATAAAGAGTGGGCTGAAGATCGCGTGACGATCTTGAAAGCCCTGGGCGTGCTCGATCCCCAGGGCAACCCAACCTCACGGCTCGACGTCGTCAAGGCTGCTGACGTCGCACGGCTGACTCAAGAATCTTGGCAGGCTGAGCGCGATAAGATGCTCAATACGTGCTCGCAGTGTCATGCAAAAGTCTTCGCGCAAGCTGAGCTGGAGAAGGGCGACAGAATTATTCGAGAAGCTGATCGTCTCTTAGCTGAGGGCATCCGCATCGTCGCCAAGCTCTACGAAGACGGGCTTCTGAAGAAGCCAGAGCACTTCCCGTATAACTATCCCGATCTGTTGGCATTCTACGAGGTCAATCACCCCATCGAGCAAGCGCTCTTCAAGATGTTCTTAGAATACAGAATGCGCACGTTCCAAGGGGCGTTCCACGCCAACCCCGACTATACGTTCTGGTACGGCTGGGCAGAGATGAAGGCCGCGCTTACGGAAATTAAGACATGGGATAGAGAGCTACGACGCTAGAGCGCATGACAAGGCCCTCACCCCAGACCCCTCTCCCGTCCGGGAAGACGGGAGAGGGGCGCCTCTAAGGGTCTTGATTTGTGTCATATTTCCTTCCGGTTTAAAGCGCATTTTTCGCCCGAAAAGCGCGGGTCTTTCGCTTCCACAAGTCCTAGACAAATCTTACCCCTCTTACTACAGTAATATTTGCATATTTTCAAAAGTCAGAAAATATCGAGAGCGATGAGATGGACGATGAGCTTATGGCACTGCAAGCCCACATCTGTAAGGTGCTCGCGCACCCAAAGCGCTTGCAGATCATCTATGCGCTGCGCGCGGGCGAGCGCAGCGTCGGGGAACTCGCCCAAGAGCTCAAGCTCTCGTACGCGAATCTCTCGCAGCACCTGCGCATACTCTCAGAAGCCAGACTGGTCGAGGTCCGCCATCATGGGCGCTTCAGTTACTATCGGCTCTCGACCCCGCAGATCGCCGAGGCGTGCGATCTGGTACGAAAAGCGCTGCGAGAGCGCCTGACACAGCTGGGAGAGTTGGCTCATGCCAACAAGAAAAATCTGAGCAAGAAAGGAGGTGAAACCCTATGAAGAAGCTCACCGTAGCGCTAGTGGCCGTGCTCTGTCTTGGCGTGATCGCGGGGCTGAGTCTGTGGAAGGCCACGCCTTCAGCCCATGCCCACCACTTCGAGGCGATGCTGGCCCAGGTGCACGCACAATATCAAGATCCCGCCCAGACCTTCCCCACAAGCTTGCACGCCACTCGCGAGGGCAAGCGCACCTGGTACAGCAAGGAGAACGGCGGCTTCGAGGCGCTGACCAACATCCCCATTGAAAAGGTCGGCTGCCTCACCTGCCATCCCGGTACTTACGCTGACGGCTCGAAGGTCGATCCCAAGACCTATCAGCCAAGCTGCCGTGACTGCCACGCTGGCCCCGGCCAGAAGGTCACCCAAGAGACCTGTCTGAAGTGTCACCGCCGGCAGGGGTTTGAGATCGCCAACTACCCCGACGTCCACCGTGCCAAGGGCATGGACTGCATGGCGTGCCACAAGAGCGCCGATGTCCACGGTGATGGCACGGCGTACAAGTCCTGGCTCGAGCCGGGCGCAGTCAAGGCCGCGTGTGAGAACTGTCACACCCAAGTCTCTCCCACCGTCTCGCACACGGTGCACAACAAGACCGTCCACTGCACGAGCTGTCACTCGCAGACAGTGATATCGTGCTATAACTGTCACTTCGAGAGCGAGGTGGCCGCGGGCATCAAGCGCAACTACGGGGTGATGCGCGACTTTGCCCTGCTGCTCAAGCGCAAGGGCGAGGGCGATAAGATCTACGCTGGGACGCTCATGACCTTGAGCTACCAGGGCAAGACCTTCGTAGCGCTCGCGCCCTATCGCGCTCACACTGTGACGAAGCAAGGGCGCGCGTGCACCGACTGCCACGCCAGCGAGGCCATCAAGGAGTACAAGAACACGGGCAAGATCACGCTCTCCAAGTGGGACGGCTCCAAGCTCGTCTTCACCAAGGGCGTCATCCCCATCCCGCCCGATTGGAAGACGGCCCTCCAACTGGACTTTGTCAATTACACAGGCGATCCCACCAAGCCCGAGACCGATCCGACTAAGTGGGTCTTCCTCAAGACCGGGGCAGACCTGATGCAGATGCTCTATGCGGAGCCGCTCACGGAGGAGCAGCTCAAGAAGCTCGGCCGCTAAGGACGGAGCAGGCAGAGGGCTTGGCTGCTGCCAGCCAAGCCCTCTCGGCTTTCAAAAAAACTGATGAAAATCATGTTCTTGTCTGATAGTTCTCATAGCACGATCAGGGAGAGCGCGCCTATACTAGGCTCAGACGCAAAGGAGGCACGAGGCACATGGTCGCACGGCTGGTTGTAGCGATCTTGATCGCAGCAGGAGCTATTGTGTTGGGTTTTATTAGTTACGCGTTCTTCACCAGCCGCAGCGATCTCAGCAAATTCGCGCTCACGGAAGGTCGTGGGATCTTCGTCGACGACCCGACAGCCCTGAGGAACGAAGAGGCTCCGAGCTTGGGATTTCTCGCCCCAGACTTCACTCTGACAGATGTGAACGGTCAGAGTGTGAGCCTGAGCAGCTTTCGCGGCAAGCCCGTCTTATTAAATTTCTGGGCGACGTGGTGTCCCCCCTGCCGGAAAGAGCTTCCACAGCTTCAAGTATTTCACGAACGATACGGGGAGAAGATCACACTCGTAGGAATCAACTGGGGCGAGAACGCTAAGGCTGTCAAAGATTTCCTTGAGCGCTTCGGCGTGCGCTATCTCAATCTCCTTGACGAGCGCGGGACGGCGTTTACACTCTACAGGCTCACGGGTATCCCTGAAACCTTCTTCATCGATCCTGAGGGCTACCTGCGCGGAGCCTGGATCGGTCCGATCACGGCTGAAGAGATCGCCAGGGGCTTTGCTCGCTTAGGGCTCCTGACAGAAAGCGAGTGATCTATCTATGACGTGCACGGCGTGCGGGACGGTCAATACCCCCGATAGTCGCTTCTGCAAGCACTGCGGCGTGGCTCTCCAGGTTCTCTGCAGCCGATGTGCGACGGCGAACACGCCCGATAGTAGGTTCTGCAAGGCGTGTGGCACTGCCCTGACCCAAGCAGTTCCGGCTCCGCCGCCCCGCGCGACTGAGCTGGCCGTTGACGGCGCGTTGCGCGGCAAGGTCGCAGAGATCGTCAAAGTCCTAGGCGGGCTCAACTGCGGGCGCTGCGGCTATCGCACGTGCGCTGAAAACGCTTTAGCGATTGTGCGCGGTGAGGCTCCTCCGCACTCGTGCGTCCAGGGCGGCGAAGAGGCTGCCCGACAGATTCGTGCGATCTTGGGCCAAGCCGAACGCCCCAGCTTCGGCAGTCTCCTGTGGGAGCAGCTCACGTCTATTAAGCTCGCTATCGGGCTCATCGTCGTGATCGTTGTGCTCTCTATTATTGGTACGCTCATCCCTCAGGGCAAAGACCCGCTCTTCTACCTCACAAGCTATGGCGAAGCCGGGACGAATATCATCAGAGCCCTTCTGCTCGATAAGCTCTATCACTCGTGGTACTTTGTGAGCCTGCTCGTGCTGTTGGCTATAAATACGGGAGCATGTGCGATCAAGCGCTTCCGCGTCTCATGGGAGCTCATTCGCAAGCCCATCGAGTCCCGCACGGCTGAAGAGATCGCGCAGCTGCCCACTCAAGCCAAGCTTGATGCTCGGCTTTTCGACGCGCTCGAGGATCTTCTAAAACGCTGGCGCTACCGCGTGCGCCGTGAGGGGACACAGCTTGTCGCATATAAGAATCTGTGGGGCCGGCTGGGCATAGATATCCTCCACGTGAGCTTAATTATTATTCTCATTGGGGGCATCGTGGGGGGGCTGCTCGGATTTGAGAGCTTCCAAGTCGCGCACCAGGGCGAGACGTTTGCAGTCCCTCAAGGGAACTTCCAGGTTCGCGTCGACGAGCTGCGCGTCGAGCACTATCCCGATTCGGGCCAAGTCAAAGATTGGTATACAACGCTCACGGTGATTGACAACGGGCGGGAAGTCTTGACGAAGACCATCGAAGTGAACGAACCGTTGACATATAAGGGGATCTCGCTCTATCAAGCGTCGTTTGGCAGCGACTGGCTGGGCGGGGCTGAGCTGACATTTCGGGTAGAGCGCGTCAGAGAGGGTACTGGCGAACCTATCGGTGAGTTCACGGCGAAGGTCGGGACGACCTTCCCCTTGGCAGATGGGCGCATGGCCAAGGTCGTTGCGTTCTACCCTGACTTCATTGTCACGGAGGACAGACGGCCAGCGAATCGCTCCCAAGCTCTCAACAACCCCGCAGCGTTCATAGAAGTCTACAACGGCAACCAGAGAGAATTCACGACGTGGACATTCGCCCAGTTCCCGGAGTTCCAGCACGATTTTGCCACAGAGAACCCCTATCGGTTCTATCTCATAGGGATGAAGGCCCCGGAGTTTACCGGGCTGCAGATCGCGCGCAACCCCGGGATCCCCATCATCTACGTCGGGTTTGTTTTGCTAGTCTTTGGGCTGGCGCTGAACTTCTATCTGCCGCCGCGCCGTCTGTGGGCTGCCGTGAAAGAGAATACTCTCTATGTTGGCGGCTTGGGGCGCGAGCCGCGGGAGTTCGAACCCGAATTTGAAGAGATTCTCGCAAACCTAATACCCGCTTCTGAGGAAGCAGAGGAAAGGTCTCAACACAAGGAGGAGGTCACTCACTATGGATAGTGCGTTCTTCTTCTATCTTAGCGCCGTCGGATACTTTCTTGCGTTCGTCTTCTATCTGTTGCACCTGATCGGGAGCCCAACAGAACAAAAGTCTGGTCTGGGCATCGTCGCCGTGCCCCAGCCGTGGGTGCTCAAGCAGACGACCTGGGGCAAGATCGCCACGTGGACGACTCTTGTCACCGTGCTCATCATGACGGTCGGGATGGTGTTGCGCATCCTCGAGATGCATCGCGTCTCAGATTTCTGGATGCTGCCAGTGACCAATACCTATGAGACGTTGGCGTTCTTCGCCTGGGCGATCCCCTTAGTCTATTTGATATTTGAGTGGCGCTACAAGATGCGAGTCGTCGGGGTGTTCGCCACGGGCTTGGCGTTTCTGTTCATCGCCTTGGCGTCATCGCCCTTGCTGTCGAGCGAGGTGCGCCCGTTGGTGCCGGCGCTCCAAAGCTATTGGCTTGTGTTGCACGTCTCTTTTACGCTCGGCGGTGAGGCGTTTTTTGCTGTCGCGTTTGGTGCGGGCGCGCTCTTCTTATGGCTCCAGCGGCGCGGGGGAAATCTCCAAACGCTGAAGCTCTTAGACAATCTGGGCTACAAAGCGATTGCGCTGGGGTTCCCGCTCTTTACGCTGGGCGGGCTGGTCTTCGGGGCGATCTGGGCGCAGCATGCCTGGGGACGCTACTGGGGTTGGGACCCCAAAGAGACCTGGATGCTCATCACGTGGTTCTTCTATGCGCTCTATTTGCACGTGCGGGTGAAGTGGGGCTGGCGCGATGCGAAGACCGCGTGGCTCGCTGTCTTAGGATTTGCTATCGCGATGTTCACCTGGTGGGGCGTGAACTATCTCTTGGTGGGGTTGCATAGTTACGCAGGCTAAAAAAAAGAAGGAGGTGATCACTATGTTCAAGCGCGCGCTTGGCATCGCGCTCGTGCTGTTGGTCCCCCTAGGGGTGACAGCGATAGTCTTTGGAGTTGCACAACAGCAGCAGCCTCCGGCCATCCCTAAGGGACACGTCTCGATCAAGACGGGAGCCCCAGTTGAACTCTGCTTCCGGTGCCATAAGAATCCTCCGCCCCTGCCCACGGAGAAGACGTCGTTCTGCTCGACGTGCCATATCAATATTCACATCGAAGAGACGGAGTTCGTGGACGTCGTGCGGGTGGGGAATCGCTCCAAGCACCCCGTAGAATTTACGTGGGCGGCAGCGGACTGCTCGTCGTGTCATACGAAGCCCCATAAGACCAAAGTGGCGCCACACCCGGTCACAGAGAAGCAGCCGTTGAGCGCCTTCTGTCAGCCGTGTCACTTGAACCCGGCTCAACCAGAAAAAGCCATCGGTGGGCAAGAGAAGGCCGGAGAGTTCTGCGCTGGGTGTCACCATATTGGGATGAAGCCGACGCACGTCAAAGCCCCAGCAGGAGTCAAGGTCAACTTCTGCTTCGGCTGCCATAAGATGGCGCCGTAACCGGACTTTGACTGAGATCAGTTTTGAAAATATCTCATATCATAGACAGTAGCTGTATAGAGCAGCTACACTGTAGGGGCAAAACAGAGTCTGAAAGGAGGTGAATCAAGACAAACATCTCAACATTGATATAGGCTATGCTGATTGAGTACGACGGGAGCAAGGGAGTGCATAACCCCAAGTTCGTCCGCGATGTGCTACTTGCGACAGTAAAAGCGATGTCCCAGTAGTCGAAAGGAGGTCGTATCATGATGAAACGATGGGGTCTGCTTGCAGCACTCATCGTGATCGGTGGGGCTGTAGGCGCAATGGTCTTTGCAGTAGCGCAGCAGCCACCGCCGCTGCCCCAAGGGCATATTCCCGTACCTCCAGACAGCACGGCCGCTACGTGCTTTGAGTGCCACCAGAGCCCGCCGCCGCTCAAGACCGAGCAAGTCGGCTTCTGCAAGACGTGTCATATCACGACGCACTTCGTCACGAGAGCCGGCTTCGCGGTCGAGCGGCCAGGGCCGCGGCCCAAGCACGTCATAGCGTTCGACTGGACGGCGGCCGAGTGCTCAAGCTGCCACACGCCGCACAAGACGAAAGTTGCCAAGCACCCCGTGAGCGAGAAGCAGCTCAACAGCAGCTTCTGCCTTCCGTGCCACGAGACGCCTACGGTCAAGGGCATCACGGGGCAGGAGAAGGCTGGGGAGTTCTGCGCTGGGTGTCACAATCTGGGTCTGGCCCCGACACACGTGCAGGCTCCGCCCGATGCGAAGGCAGTCTTCTGCTTCGGGTGCCATAAGTAAAAGTGTGTGGGAGAGGGCCCTAGCTGCCAAGCTAGGGCCCTTACTGCTCTTATGCCATGAAGGGAGGTACCACATGACAACAACTATAGAGACTGAAAATATTCTTGTGCGTATGCACCAAGACCTACAACGCGCTCTGAGTAAGCCCGTGGGACGTCGTAGCTGGGCTATGGCCATAGACACCCGCAAGTGCATTGCGTGCTACGGGTGCGTCATATCGTGTATCGCGGAGAACGTGCTACCGCCAGGGGTGACCTATCGCACGGTGCTCGATATCGAACTGGGGCAATACCCCAATGTGAAAAGAATTCTCAAGCCCATGAACTGCCAGCAGTGCGATAATGCCCCCTGCATCAAAGCCGCAAATGACGTCGCCCCAGGGAGCCTGGAGAAGCGTCCCGACGGGGTCGTCGCCGTAGATTACGAGCGCGCTACCAAAGAAGCGTTTGAAGCCGCTCAGAAAGCGTGCCCGTACAAGCGCGCTGTCTATTTTGACGACGGGCGCTTCTATACTGATGGCACGCCAGCGCGCCAAGCCTACGAGACCCGCCCCAGCTTCGAGTACGGCAAAGCTTGGACGCGCACGACTGAAAAACCCCCGGTCAATGCCCTGCGCAAGTGTCACTTCTGCCTGCACAGACTAGAGAACGGGGAACTGCCGGCGTGCGTGACGACGTGCATCGGCGAAGCGATGTATTTCGGCGATCTCAGTGATCCCCAAAGTCTCATTGCCCAGCTTCTTGCAGAGAACCGAGATAAAGTGATGCGGGTCTACGAGAGCAAGGGCACACAGCCCAGAGTCTATTATCTGACGGACACGCCCGTGCTGTGCAAGTCTCAGCATCCATAGGAGGGAGGCGCTATGAGCAAGACGACCCATATCACGCGACGCAGCTTCTTGAAGACGACGGCGTTGCTGGGCGGAACGGCTTTCTTTGTCAGTCGGTTTGGCTGGCCTGCTGAGCTGTTTGGGCGGCCAAGCCAATATTATGATCTGTCCAAGCCCGAGAATATTCTCTACACGGTCTGCCAGCAGTGCAACACCCAATGCGGGCTGAAAGTCAAGCTCTATGACGGCTTAGCCGCGAAGCTCGAGGGCAACCCCTACAGCCCGTGGAATTTACAGCCCAGCGTGCCGTATAAGACCTCGCCCATAGCGTTAGCGAAGCTCGACGCGCGGCTCTGCCCCAAGGGCCAAGCAGGTATTCAGACCGTCTATGATCCCTATAGGATCGTGAAAGTCCTCAAGCGCGCCGGCAAGCGCGGTGAGAACAAATGGGTAGCAATCCCCTTTGAGCAAGCCGTAGACGAGATCGTCAACGGCGGGGATCTCTTTGGCGAAGGGCACGTGCCAGGGTTGAAGGAGCTCTGGGCGCTGCGCGACCCCAAGATCGCCAAAGCCATGTCTGATGATGTCAAGGCGATCTGGGCCAAGAAGACCATCGAGGAGAAGCGCGCGGCGGTCGCAGCGTTCAAAGAGAAGTACAAAGACTATCTTGATACTCTGATCGACCCGGATCATCCCGATCTTGGGCCGAAGAACAATCAGTTCTCGTTCATGTGGGGGCGGCTCAAGGGCGGCCGCGCCGAGCTGATCAAGCGTTTCACCGTCGAAAGCTTCGGCTCGGTCAACGCTCACGGGCACACGACCGTCTGCCAAGGCTCGCTCTATTTTGCGAGCAAAGCCATGAGCGAGCAGTACATCGGGGGCAAATGGACCGGCGGCAAGAAGTTCTATTGGCAAGCCGATCAGAATAATTCTGAATTTATTATCTTTGTCGGCGCGTCGCCGTTTGAGGGCAACTACGGGCCGACGAATCGCGCGCCGGGGCTGACGCGCGGCTTGGTCTCAGGGCGCTTGAAGTTCGCCGTCGTTGACCCGCGCTTCAGCAAGACCGCTTCCAAAGCCTGGAAATGGATCCCCATCAAGCCCGGCACCGAAGCGGCGCTAGCGTTGGCCATGATCCGGTGGATCATCGAGAACAAACGCTACGACGCGAAATATCTGAGCAACGCGAATAAAGCAGCCGCGACTGCTGATAAAGAACCGACGTGGACGAACGCCTGCTGGCTCGTCAAAATCAAAGATGGCCGGCCTGAGGCGTTCTTGAGAGCAAAAGAGATCGGGCTGAGCGAAGAAGATCGCTTCGTCGTGCTCAAGGATGGAAAGCCCGTCGCGTTCGACGCGTACGATACACTTAACGCCGTCGAAGGCGATCTCTTCGTTGACACTGAGATTCAGGGAATCAAAGTCAAGAGCGGGCTGCAAATTTTGTGGGAATCAGCGTCTTCGAAGACGCTCAAAGAATGGGGCGCGATCTGCGACGTGAGCGAGCGAGATATCATCGAGCTCGCCAAAGAATTTACCAGCCACGGCAAGAAGGCTGCAGTAGACGTCCATCGCGGGGTGTCGCAGCACACCAACGGCTTCTATAACGTCTTCGCGTGGTTTGCGCTCAACGTCTTGATCGGCAACAACGACTGGAAAGGCGGGATGATCCAAGCGTCCACGTTCGATCACACCGGCGGCAAGGAGGGCCAGCCGTTCAACTTTGCCAAGCTCAACCCCGGCAAGACCACAGCGTTTGGGATCAGCATCATCCGTCACGAGAACAAATACGAAGAGACAACGCTCTTTGATGGGAAATATCCGGCCAAGCGCCCGTGGTATCCCCTCTCAAGCGACATCTACCAAGAGCAGATCCCGTCTATGGGCGACGCCTATCCCTATCCCATCAAAGCTCTGTTCATCTATATGGGCTCGCCGGTCTACGCCCTGCCCGCCGGACACACTAATATAGAAATCTTGGCCGACCCCAAGAAGATCCCGCTCGTCGTCGCGTGCGACATCACCATCGGCGAGACGTCCATGTACGCCGACTATATCTTCCCCGATGTGAGCTATCTCGAGCGGTGGGAGTTCTGCGGGTCGCACCCCAATATCGCCCAAAAAGTCCAGCCGATCCGTCAACCCGTGATTGCGCCCTTGACCGAAACTGTAAAAGTCTTTGGCCAGGAGATGCCCTTATCGCTCGAAGCGATGCTCCTAGGGATCGCCGAGAAGCTGGGGCTGCCGGGCTTCGGCAAGGACGGCTTCGGCGAGGGGCAAGATTTCACGCATCCCGATCAGATGTATCTGAGAATGGTGGCCAACGTCGCCGCCGGGGACAAGCCGGGCAACGAAGTCCCCGACGCCGACGACGCCGAAGTCAAGCTGTTCATCGAATCGCGACGGCATCTGCCCAAGACGGTCTTCGACCCCGAACGGTGGCAGGCTATCGTCGGCGAGAAGTGGTGGCGCAAGGTCGTCTATGTCTTAAATAGGGGCGGGCGCTTCGACGACTTCGAGCGCGGCTACGACGGCGATTACGCAAGAAATAGATATGGCACGCTGATCAATCTCTACCAAGAGAAGACGGCTCTGACGAAGAACAGCATGACGGGCAAGTACTTTGCTGGCTATCCCGTCTATCTGCCGATAGCCGACTCGGTAGGGCGCCCTCTGGAAGACGACAAGCAGGGCTTCGATCTCCATCTCATCACGCACAGGGAGATCGTCCAGACGAAATCCCGAACGATTGGGAACTACTGGTTGCTCGCGGTCATGCCGGAGAATTCTATTCTCATGAACTCCCGTGACGCGCAGCGCCTAGAGCTTAAGGACGGCGATCTGGTGAAGATCGTCTCGGCGAGCAATCCCGAGGGCGTCTGGGACTTAGCCAACGGCACAAAAGTCCCGATGATCGGTCGGGTGAAAGTTACCGAAACGATTCGTCCAGGCGTGATCAGCTTCGCCCTGGGCTATGGCCACTGGGCCTACGGTGCAACAGACGTCACTATTGACGGAGCGGTGATCAAGAGCGACGAGCGTCGGCGCGCGACGGGCTTGGGCGGCGTCGCTGGCGTCCATGCCAACGCGGCGATGCGCGTCGACCCGTACCTCAAGAACACGTGCTTAGTTGACGTCTACGGCGGCAGTGCTGTATTCTACGATACGAAAGTCAAAGTGATCAAAGTGTAGAGGCCCTCACCCCGGCTTCGCCACCCCTCTCCCGTAGTCACCTACGGGAGAGGGGCCGGGGGTGAAGGACTAAAGGAGACATCATGCGATATGCCCTTGTGGGCGTTGGAGTGATCTTCGCCCTCTTGACGCTTAATCCCCATCTTCAAAACTGCGCCATCACTGTCCAACCGGGGCAGTCTATTCAACAGGCCATCAATGCTGTTGCCGAGGGTGCTACAGTCTGTCTTGCCCCAGGCGCATTCACGGAAAATATCACAATCGGGAAGAGCCTTGAGCTGCGTGGTGCTGGAAGAACTCAGACAATCCTCCAAGGGATGGTGCGCATCGAACGCGATCAGGAGATCCGTGTCGCCCTGACAGCTCTGACCGTGACGGGTGTGCGCTTGGGGGCTGCCGTGCGGATTGCCGGGAAAGCGAACGTCACCCTTGACGACGTCGCTGCTACAGAGAGCTTTATGGGCGTGCTCGCTGTCGGTTCTGCTCGCGTCACGATCACGAACGCTCATGTATCGAGCAATCAATTTGACGGTGTGCGCGCCGAGGGCACAGCGAACGTCACCATCCAGAACGCTCGCATCACCGACAACGGGCTTGACGGAGTGATCGTGCGCGACTCCGCCATGCTACAGCTTAGCGAAAGTATTGTCGAGAACAATAAACGGTGTGGGCTGAGGGTCTTTGCGGGGCAAGCCTCTGGAACACCCAATGCGATGCGCGGCAATGGCGCAGATTTGTGCGGCTTCGCCCCCACAGTTTTGCGAAGGCCGCTCGTCCCACAAACCGAAAAGACTCAGCTGACTGTCCCAGGGGATTTTCAGAATATCCAAGAAGCCTTAGACGCCATCGCCCCTGGTGGCACAGTACTCTTGCAGAATGGGACGTATGACGTCGGGCTGACTATCTGGAAGCCCGTCACGCTGCGCGGCCCCGCGACGCTGAAGGCTTTGCCGGAGCGCCAGCTCGTGCTCTCGGTGATCGCCGATGCACAGTCAGTTGTCCTTGAGGGTGTGACGGTGACAGGGAGTCGCGGGGATGGGCTGCTGCTCTACGGTCAGGCGACGCTGCGCTCTGTACAGACCGCTAAGCACGCCGACGACGGCATTGAGATCGCCGGCTCGGCAGCCGTGCAGTTTTTTAATAGCTCCGTCTCCGGCAACGGCGACGACGGAATTTTCGCTTCTGAAAAAGCCCAGCTCGTTCTCATAGACTCGACTATTTCTGAGAACGGCGGCGACGGCATCGAAGCGCAAGACTCCACAAGCGTCAAGATTCAGAACTCGCAAATCTCCAATAACAAGCTGCGCGGGCTGGAGGTGCGAATCGCGGCACAGCTAGAACTGACGAACTCACGGATTGTGGCGAACAAATCTGATGGGATCGCTTTGAGAGATTCGGCTCAAGCGACCCTTGAGTCTGCACAGATCTCCAAGAACGGTGCCGACGGGCTGCTCGTGACCGACAAGGCCCGCGCAACGTTGACGAACTCAGCGATCTCTGAGAACGGCAACGATGGCCTTGAGGTAAGCGGCACGGCGATCGCGGAGATTCGGCGCACGGCTTTGCAGAGTAACGGCTCTGCCGAAGCATGTATGCGCGCCGATCAGCTCTGCAGCGGGGTCGTCGCTATTGGCGACGCTCGGGTGCGTCTTGTAGATTCAGCCGTGCGCGGGAGCGCCGACTGGGGGGTAATGTCGTGGCTGCGGCGCTGCGGAGCGCCGTTCGATTTCTTCCAGGGCAAAGTCTCTTTTGAGGGCACCAATACTATTGAAGGCAACAATAGATCTGGGAACCACAAGGGCAATCCGGGCACGCACCCGTTTGCGAATCTCCCCGACGGGCAGGTCTGCTTGCCGTGAAAAAATTGGAGCGGGCGACGGGACTTGAACCCGCGACCTTCTGCATGGCAAGCAGACGCTCTACCGCTGAGCTACGCCCGCACGACAGTCTTTATTGTAAGTGGTCTGCTCTCCTTTGTCAAGCTTGCTGAATTCTACACAAACTGCACGCCGGCGTCGCGCATCTTGCGTCGCGCTTCCTCTCCCCCTTGGGGGGTCACCGGCCGGGTCGCTTCAGCGATGAGCATCACTTCAAAGCCCTCCTTGCGCGCATCCAAGACGGTCGCCAGGACGCAGACGTCTTCGGCTAGCCCACCGACCCAGAGGCGCTTAATGCCGTCTTGCCGTAGGCGCACCGCGAGCCCCGTCTGGTCAAACGCCGAATACTGATCTTGATCGAAGCGCACCCCTTTGGCGATCTTGACCGTCGAATCAGGCAAGCGCAGCTCGGGATGGAAGCGCGCCCCTTCGGTCCCTTGCACGCAGTGAGGCGGCCAGGGGCCGCCGCGCTCCTTGAAGCTGACGTGTCCCAAGGGATGCCAGTCGTACGACGCATAGATGGGGATCTTCTGGGCTTGGGCGGCTTCGATCCAGCGGTTGAGCACAGGGACGACTCTATCTCCCTCGGCGATGGGCAGCGCCCCGCCGGGGCAAAAATCTATCTGAACGTCAACGATGAGCAACGCATCGCCGGGTTGCAAGCGCTCCGTCATAGCGTTTCCCTCCTCTCAGCCTGCGCACTCAGGTCTTGATAGAGCTTCTGCAGAGCCGGACTGAGCTCGACGGGATAGGGCGGCTGAGCCGGAGCGAGCGCGCGGATGCGCTCCGGCAGGCGCTCAATCTGGTCTTGAGCATAGCGGCGAATTGCTTCGAGATCTCTGGATTCGAGGCGCTCGCCCGCACGCATCACTGGGATAAGCAAGGGGCGCCCAGAAAGCTGCTCATCGGCTTGAGCGATGACGTCGCGCACGGCGCAGCCGCGCTCCTCGATGCGAAAGATCTGCTTGCGCCCAGGGAGAATGGGCTTCTCTGGGGAGAGCTTCAGCCGCCCTTGGCCGGCGTACTCTGTCAGCTTGTAGACGATATCGCAGTCGGGGGCGTCTTTGGAGACGCCCATATAGGTGCCCACGCCAAAGCCGTCTAGAGGAGCCCCAGCGTCGAGCAGCTGCGCGATGCGCTCTTCATCGAGGCCGCCGCTGACAAAGATCTTCACCCTAGAGAGCCCCGCGGCATCGAGCATCCGGCGTGCTTGCTTGGAGAGCTCCAGCAGATCCCCGGAGTCTAAGCGAATCGCTCTCACTTGGAAAGCCGGCCCCAGCTCACGCGCTAGCTCGATGACCTTGCGCACTCCCGCAAGCGTGTCGTAGGTGTCCACTAAGAGCACCGTCTCGGGGTAGATGCGCACGAAAGCACGAAACGCTTCGAGCTCGCTGGCGTGAGCTTGGACGTAGCTGTGGGCCATCGTGCCCACGACGGGGATCTTATAGAGCTTGCCCGCTAAAACGTTAGAAGTTGCTGCTACGCCGGCGATGTAGAAGGCGCGGGCGCCCTTGAGAGCAGCGTCGGTGCCGTGCATCCGGCGTGCGGCAAAGTCGAAGACCGGGCGCCCTTGCGCGGCCGCTACGACGCGATAGGCTTTGGAAGCGAGTATCGTCTGCAACTGAATTTGGTTCATGATGAACGTCTCAAGGAGCTGGGCCTGAGGCAACGGCGCGACGATCTCTACGATGGGCTCGTTGGTGAAGACGGGGGTGCCCTCAGGGAGGGCATAGACGTCCCCGGTGAAACGCATATTCTTAAGCCAATCGAGAAATCTTTGGGAGAACTGCCCCAGCGACGCAAGATACTCAATATCGTCGCTGCTGAAGCGAAAACTTTCTAAGTACTCTAGGACCGTATCAAGCCCGCAGGCGATGAGGAAGTTGCGCTGGGGCGGCAGGCGCCGCACGAAGAGGCTGAAGACGGCCTGATCAGTCAAGCCCTCTTCTAGGTACGCTTGGGCCATCGTGAGCTCATACAGATCCGTAAAGAGCGCCACGCTCATGGTAGTGCTATTATATCTGCACCAGGTCTGTGGCGCAGGGCGGGGGCGCTAGCCTGCTGCGAGGATCTCTTTCACCGCTGGCTCCAGCTCAGCGAAGCGAAAGCGATAGCCCACTTGCTGCAAGCGCTGGGGCAGCACGCGCTTGCTTGACAGCAGCTCGCTCGCAAACTCTCCCAGAACTATCTTGAGGGCAAACGCTGGCGCGGGTAGAACCGCTGGGCGTCGCAAGAGACGCCCTAAGACTTGGGCGAATTCTCTCTGACGTACCGGCTGCGGTGCTGTCACGTTGATCGGCCCGTGAAGGTCTTCTCGCTCTAACGCGAACGCGATCGCGCCGACGACGTCATCGCGATGCACCCACGACCAGAACTGTCTTCCTGAGCCGAGCGGCCCGCCAAGACCGAGCTTAAAGAGCGGGAGCATCGCGTGGAGAGCGCCGCCTCCTGGGCCGAGCACCAGCCCGATGCGCAGCCGTGCTACTCTAACGCCCAGGCTTTCAGCGCGGGCGGCTTCGCTCTCCCAATCACGACAGACCTGGGCGAGAAAATCCGAACCCGGGGATGAATCTTCTGTGAGATTTTCTTCCCCGCGGTCGCCGTAGTACCCAATAGCGCTCGCAGAGATGAGCACGTTGGGGCGAGCGCTGAGCTGGGCGAGGGCGTTCACGAGATTCCGTGTGCTCACGACGCGGCTATCACGAATAGCTTTCTTTTTCGCGTCGGTCCAGCGCCCGGCGACGGTCTCGCCCGCAAGATGAATAACAGCGTCGCAGCCCTTGATGGCTTCTCCCAGTGCATCCCAGCGGAACGCCTCGGTGAGCGCGGGGGCGCGCTGCTTCGCTCTCTGGGGATCGCGCGAGAGGGCAATCAATGTATGCCCGGCTTGGCTCAGAACTTCGCAGACGCGACGGCCGAGAAACCCTGTAGCTCCGGTGATGAGGATCTTCATACGTCACTCTTCTCTTCCTTGATCGTTGCTCCAATTTGCTTGAGTGTCTCTTTCACTGTGTGCTCTAGCGTAGCTTTCTTTATGCCGCTCTCCGAGCGGGCATGGAGGAGCACCTCGATCTCGAGGGTTGCCCCTTCTTGCTGCAGGGGGGCGAGGACTCCGCGTATAAAATCCGAGAGCCTGTTCCACGGGACTTGAACGCGCATATCCAACGCGGGTATGACATCTTCCGACGGTTTCGCTCTCGCTGTGGGAGCAGCGGGCTCAAGCTGGCTAGCGACAGCAGAGCTCTTCGTTTCTTGTTCTGTTGGCTGTGCGGGAGGAGCAGAGCGCTGAAGGATGGCCTCTGCCCAGTCGTATGATGATGATGGAACAGGCTCTCTGCTATATAGGCGCTCGCCGACTTTGAGTGCGAACTCGCCCTCGCGTACCCCCTGGTCAACAGCCCGCTCGAGCACTGCTTTCCCTTCAACCATCGGTAGATGCGGATAGCGCAGAAACGCCTCATAAATCTCTGCGAGAGATTTGCCGGCCTCGCCCTCGCCGATGACCTTCTGGACCAGATGCCGCGGCGAGATCCGGTCGAGCAGAAGCTCTTGGCTCTTGAGGTACTCGTAAGCGCGCTTGGCCAGCGTGCTCTTGACCCCCGCCGTCGGCAAACCCAGATCGAAGGATGCGACACCTTGATCAGCAGCTTTGACCAGCCGCCGATAGGCCGATAAGAGCCCAAACCCGATCTTCGCGTCACTATCTTTGAGCTTTGTTTCCAGCGAAGCACGGTTCTCCTCCGAGAGCTGTTTCATCACGGGCTTATCATCTTTGACCGAGCGCAGCGCGAGATAGCGCTTCACTGTGCGATACAGCTCTGCCAGCTCCTTCGCATCCGGAGCAAGGACTACTAAAGTATTCTTGTAGACGCGAAACGTCGCGCCGCTCTTCTCCAGCAGTTCACGGATAAAATCTTCGGTCGCGCGCTCGCCCTCTAGCACCGCGAGCTTCAGCTCCTTGGTGTCGGGGATATCGCTGGGATCGCGGGGGTGGAGAAAGACCTTCAGCTCTCGCCCCGCAAGCCCTTCCAGCCGATCGCGGATCTCTTGACGGATGTGCTCATCGGTAACTGCTTCCTCACGCTCCAGGATGATGCGATTCAAGTTGGGCTGGCTCGTAAACCGATAGAGCCCGGATTCCGCATGCAGATACCACAGCTCCTCTTCTAAGTGCTGGAGCGCATCACCGACTAAGGGAGCAGGAAAGCCCTCGCGCAGCAGCGCGACGCGCAGCTGGGGCAGGCCCACACCCTGGCGCTCCCCCCCGCTGAACGAATAGAGAAAGATGCTCGTAGCCAACCCCGACGCCACGGCAAAGCGCGCATACTCCGAGCCCATCTGGCGATCTATCTTCTGCGCCTTGGCGTTCGTGTCGGCGATATCGGCAGCGATGACGCCGTCGAACTCCGAGCCGATGTGCTTGACGAGTTCTCGTCGGATATCGGGATTGGCGAGATTGACATGCGCTGGCTGGATCAGCGGCGCCGCGTGCTCTCGCTTATAGAGATCGGAGACGACTTCTGCGAGCAATCTGAGCACCCCGCGGGTGCGCTGGAACGTCGGGATTGTGCTCCAGCGCTCAAAGAGTACGTCAATCAATTCGGGGTGGAACGGATAGGCGCGACGCATCTTTTCGCGATAGCTCGTCTCCCGAACCCCATCAGGCACTTCGTTCCCCAAGCGCTGATAGAGCTTCCAGTACGAGTCTACAGCACGGTGAGCGTCTGTAGCATCGCCCACGTCCTCGAAGAGCCGCGTGCGAATGACTTCGTAGATCTCCACGCCACGCACCGGCTCGTAGACTGCCTCGACTCGCCCAAAGATCCGTTGCAGTTCGTGCAGGGCGCGCTCGCCCTCCTCGCCGTAGGGCGCGCTGGAGGGCAGCGTCACTACGAGAGACCCCTGAGGCAGCACCTTCACCGTCTCGGTCAGCTCCTGCATGAACGCTAAGACCTGAGTCTGGTACGCATGAGCGGCTGATTTGCTCGCTCCGGCCCCTTCGATCTCTTTGGGGTCGACACACTTGGCGACATATTGGGCGATCTCGTCCATCAGTATCAACACGGGTTCGTCCCCAAAGAGCTTGTGCAGCAGCTCTTTCCCCGGCGTGCGCCGGCTCTCGTCGTGCTCGCGCAAGAGCTTATATTTCCCCAACTGTTCGGCGATTGCCCCCCAGGGCGTCTTACCCTTGAGAGGATCGGCGGCGGTGCCCACGAAGACGGCCACCTTTGCGTCGGGGATCGTTGTGACACCTGCTTCTGTGAGCACCCGTTTGATGAGGTCTTCGTCGGTGTAGTCTTTGCCCGACCTCATCAGATGATACAGAGCGACCAGGCTGTGGGTCTTGCCGCCGCCGAAGGGCGTCTGGATTTGGATGACCGGCTCGCCCTTGCCCGTGCCGGCCAGCCGCGCCAGCACGACCGAGAGCAAGCGAACGATACCCTCTGTCGGGTAGGTCTTGCGGAAGAACGTCTGCGGGTCGCGGTACTCCACCGGGCCGCGGTCGGCGAGCACGTCGGCCAAGTCAGCGGCAAATGTAGATTCGTCGAATCGCCCCTCGCGGATGTCGCGGTGCGGGGTGGCCACCTCACGCCAGGGTTTTATTGCCATTGTGTTCGTGCCTCCTCTTAGTCTCCGGTGAACAAGCTGCGTTCGGTGGGCTGAGCTTGCCGCCAGCCGTAGAGCAATCCCTGCATCAGTTGCTTCTCCTTATCCCCATCGGGCAGCACCTCGGAGATCGCTTGGGCGACCCTGCGAAGATTTTCCCCAGAGAATGGGCTGTTGTGCAAGTGCTCCTCCAGCCCCTTGCGGTCGCCACGCTCCCACAGCAGCGCCGCCTTGTGGAGCACGTCGACCATGTTCTCGAAGCGTTCGCTCTTGAGCACGGTCGCGTCGCGGTCGTGCGGGGCGAGCACGCGCACGTACTCTTTCTCTTTCTTGATGAGGCCTCCGCGGTCCCAGTGGGCAGTCAGCTCCACCCCCACGCCCTGGGCCAGCTTGCGGGCCTCGTCAAAGTGCACTCGGGCGTGGTTGTAGGTCCAGCGCCACAGCAAGTAGAATCGCGTGGGCGCGTCCACGCTGCCCAGCTCTGGGCTTTGGAGGATGCGCTCCAGGGCGAACTCCGCCACCACCTTGCGCACGTATTCTAACAGTTCGGCCACGGTCACCAGATCGCCGGAGAGCTTCTCCACCCGCGCGTATTTGCCAAAAGCCTCCACTGCCGGGCCGATGGCGCTCATAAAGAAGTCTGCCCCGCGGATGCCCTCGCCCCAGAACTGCGAAAGTTTCTGCCGCACCCGCTCCTCGATCTCCCGGCGCACGGTGGGGAACTCGCCCACCGGGGCATTCGCCGGTCGCTTGCGGCAGACCATGTAGATGCTGGAGGCGAGTGAAGCGGTTTCCTGCGCGTTGAGCCGCGCCTGCATTTCGGTGTGAATGGGCCAGGAGGCGGTCATGTAGAGGCCGGCTTCCAGCAGCGCATTGATCACGGTCTCCCAAGCTTCGGTCGTCTTGTGAGCGAAAACGATGACGGCAATCCCCTCGGGCTTGAGCACGCGGTGAATTTCGCGGAAGGCCTGGGTGAGCATCTGCTCAAAGCGGACATTTGCGTCTTCAGCTGTTCCACCGTTTAAATAGGCGACTATCTCTTGCGACTTAGGCGTGAGCGGCGTGGCGAAGAGGTCTGGGTAGAGGTCGCCGAGGGTGCGCTTGAGCCAGACGTAGAAAAAGTCCGAAAGCGCCGAGTAGTTCACGTTGTCGTAGTAGGGCGGATCGGTCAGCACCGCATCGAAGAAGTCATTGGGCCAGGGCAGCGCCGTGGCGGAGCCGTGGTGGACTGCCGGCGGACTTCCCGCCTCCACCGGCGGGATGCGGGTGAGGTGGGTGAGGACTTCTATGATACCCTCCAAATCCCAACTTCCACGCGCCTCGCTAAACGGGCTCACCTCGCCGTAGTCCCAGACCATAGGCAATGCCTGTCGGTCAAAGGCCCTTTCGAAGGACAACACATCAGCACGCCAACGAGTAAGAGCACAGAGATAGGTCGCGAGTTTATCCAACGCCAGCGCCAGATACGTCACCACCGCTTTGGCGAATTCGGGGTCGGCGCCCTGGGCGAGCATCTGGGCGTGGGCGCGGCGCACCGCATCGGCAAAGGTGATCAGCGCCAGCTTCTGCCGAGGGTTGAACAGGTCGCCCCACGTGGGCATGCCGTACATCGGTGGGCGGTCAACTTCATGGCAGGGAGTTATGATCCGCTCATCCGGCACGGGGTCTAAGCCCCATTCGGCCCAGAGCTTCTGGCGCTTAGCATCCATGGCCTCTTCGGCGGCGCGGTAGGCGGCAAGGTCGGCCTCGGTGGGCAGGCGGTAGGCCTTGCCGCGGCGCTCGGGGGGGTGCAGCACCACGGCCATCAGGCGCTGGCCGGCTTTGCCCTCGCGGAAGAGCCGCCGCGTGGTATTGTCGTCGATCGTCCCGCCGCACAGCGGGCAGCGCACGTGGGCGCGGGAGACGGTGCCCTCTTCGGGGTCAAAATCTATTGGTTCGCCGTTCTGGCCCACAATCTCCACGTCCACGCGCCGGGCTGCTCGGTTCGGAATCAGCCTCAAGGCAATTAGCTTATCTCCCTTCACCCTTCGCCCCTCACCCTTTGCCTTCTTGGCCAGCCACGTCTGGCGCATGAGGGGGATTTCGGCGCCGCAGGCGGGGTTCTGGCAGGGGAGCGTCCGCGCCCAGATGTAGCCCACGGGGATGGAGCCGTCGGGGTCGTTGGGGTAGAAGCGTTCTAGCTCTCTGCGAGCTTCTTCTAACACCCGCTCGCCCCACTGCTGGACCGACTCTAAGAGTCTTTTCCCGAAGCGCTGAGGGTATTCGAGTACGGCCTTGTTGAGCAGCACAGCTACGGGGTTGTAGTCAAGAGCATACGCTTCGCAGCCCAGACGTAAAGCTTCTAGGGGGATTGCCCCGCCGCCAGCGAATGGATCGAGCACTCGTGGGGCGCGTCCGCCAAACGACTCCCGTACGAGCTGGCGCGCTTTTTCGAGCAGATGCTGCGACGCAAAGCTGTCGTCCGAGACGACCTCCCACGGAGCGATCTGAGCCACAAGACGCAGAAGCTCCTCGCGTCGGCTCGGGTCATCGGGCAAGAGGGCCGCCAGGGCCGTAGCGCGGGAGGCCGCCAGGGGCCGCCGCGCCCACCAGATGTGCAGGGTGGAGATGTGCCCGTGGCGGATGTTCTTCTCCCGAACCGACTCCTCTGAAACCCGGCGCATGGGAAAGTCGGATTCGATCAGGCAGGTGTTCATAATCTTGCTCTCCTACTGAGCGTTATATAACGACGCGTGGTTATCAGATAACCACGCGTGCTTATTTTATGGACGGCGTTCATAAACGGACCCTTTCTTCTTTCCTTTCTGGACCAGTTTGCCATGTTCAACGAGGCGTTGGGCCCGAAAGCACCTGGAACGCCAGCTTGTCATCGCTCAGCGGGCGGCTTTCCTCGCCTTTGAATTCCACGGTGAGCGATTCCCCCTGAGCGATCAGTTCGTGTAGGCGTTCTTCAGTCATTGACTAACCTCACTCATCGTCATTGTTATGGCGGCAGAATTAGCAGAATTATAAGCTGCTGCTCAGCGCCTCCTTCAGCGAATTGATCCTTCGAGGCAGAGGCTCATGCGGAGCCTGGTGCCAGAGCTCGTTCTCGCCTACGTAGAGTATATGTAAGCACAAACGACTCAGCGGCGTCAAGATGCGATCGACAAGCTGGCGAAAGCCACGAGTGTGTGGCAGGGCAATGGCGCAGACCGCCGAGCCATCATAGACGGAAAAGATCTGCCAGAGGGCTTCGCCTAAGGCAGCTCTACGAGTGGACGTTGCGTGGCCTCCGAGCCGAGTGCCCTTCACTTCAATATAGAGCCAGCGGTGCGAGTCGGGGAATTGGGCTTCTATATCAATGCCCGGCTCTTGGCCATAGCGCACCCGGAGATTCATAAATCCCTCGGCTTGGAGCTGCTCAGCAAGACGCCGCTTGACTTCAGCTTCACGCACCGGAAAACCACTCTCCATCAGGCGTGAGCACGACCTTAATCGGCTCCCCAGATAGTGCTCGCACAAACCACTCGCGGTGCTCGGTGTGAACCGGCAGCAGATAGCGCGGCCTTATCTCTTTGATCAGCCAGAGCAAGTCTGTCTCACTGATGTGCCCGCTCGCGTGCAAACCTCCAGAAAACTGTGGGGTCCCACGCTCATCAGCCCCCTTCCAGCAAAACCCATGCACCGACATCTTATAAAATTTAAGCCAATTCCAGAGGCGCCATAGATCCACACGCAAGTCTTCCCCATACGCCTCCGATGACGAGTAGATATACACGCCCCCATAGGGATGAATATCTAACAGATCGTTCATATCGTAGAAGCTGAAAGCTAGTATATAGCGGCCCGGATCGGCGCGCACGTCTTCTGCCCGAACCAGCAGATTTTTATAGCGTTCCCGGAAGGCCTCCTCCCACCCTCGTGGGGATAGACGCAGCTCGTCGAATATGCCCACATTCGGATGGCCCAGCAAGTTCAGCGTAGGATCGGCACAAGTTATAGCTTCGAGCAGGTAAGCGTCCTTAGTGAAGACTAGCAGTTGGCGCTGGGTCTCCTTAGCTATAGCGAGGAAAGTTTCCAAACGCTCGATATGGCGAGGGCCGAAGTCGGCAATGACCAGCTTGCCAGAGCTGTTTTTTACGATCTTCAGTGCGTTCTGGCGCACGTGCTCCTCGGTGATGTTCTCGCTTGTCTCTCGGCCCAGACGCGTCCCCTCCACGATCAACAGATAGGGTTTCTCTTTTGCTACTGTTTCGGCGAAGCGTCGGGTCTGGTCTCCGTGTCTACCGTGCAGGCGCAGGTCGCCGGTGTAGACGACTGGACCCTCACCCGTGTGGAAAAGATAAGCGACAGCACCGGGGATGGAGTGATCCACGGGGAAGGCGCGAAAGCGCAGGCCCTCGATGTGCTCAGGAGCTGGTTCGGGGCAGGGGGCCTCGAGCTTTTTGACCCGTGAGCTGGGAGTGGAGAGCGCCTTAGGATTAGGTGGCGTTTGCCAGAATTGTCGGAAGGCTTCGGGTGTTCCCCCTAGGACGCTGCGCAGGGGGCGTCCTCGGTAGGGCAGATGCGATTGGCTCTCGACGGCGCGCGCGTCATCAGGCTTGGTAGCGCGGGGATTGCAGTAGGCCAACTCGCCGTAGAAGTCCATCTTGCCGCTATCTTGCATGGCCTTCATGATAGCAGCGCCCACTGCAGACGCATAGATGGGGCAGTCCTCGCGAATGAGCCCGACTAGCCCACAATGATCGAGATGAGCATGAGAGATAAAGACCCCGTGAATATCAAGGGTGTGCTCGAACGATGGGGCAAAATCGTGGGGCATGAGATCACAGCGATAGAGGCCCTCAACTTTGGGAATGAGCCCCAAGGCCCATAGATCGTAGAGGCCCCTGCCGGGACGGGGCTTGAGATACTCTTCAAAGTAGAGCCCCCAACGCCCATAGTTGATCCCAAAATCAAGAAGAATCCCAGCCCTGCCCTCCTCTAAGTAGATCTTGGTTCCCCCGATGCTCTGGGCTCCTTCTAGCAAGAGCAAACGCATCAGCCTTCACCTGATGGCACTCTGTTTCCAATCTGTGACGACATAGCGCACGATCTCGACCACTTCTTGGGGGCGGAGCTTAGCCGCCGGGTCATGGATGCGATGGAGTACCGGCTCACTTGCCGCGTTCTCTACGACATAGAGCCAGTAATCGCTTCCTAAGCGTTGGGCCATGAGCCACTCGTTTGGGGTGAGTGCGATCGCGCCTGTGCGCGCACGAGCCTTCACTTCGATGTAGCGCACGCTCCCATCCGGAGCCGTGGAGCGGATGTCAAAGCCCAAGTTCTGTTTGGAGAGGTCCTCTGGAGTGCGGCCCTCGGAGTGCTCATGGCGCATGGCGACCTCCATGCCGATAGCTTCGATTTGGGGATCGGACCCCATCTCTTCGGCAAGGGCCAACGAGCGCGCAGGGATGACACGAGCTATCCCCAACACACGCGGCGTGGCCGGCGTGAGGCTGAGCTCGCGCACGATCCTCTCTTCTAAGTGGCGCTTGCGCTCTTCGAGCTCCTCCTTGCGGCGCTGCTCATTCTGAATGGTCGGCTCGGGGATATTCTCGCCTTGGGCGCGGCGCGTCTCGTACTCGCTGAGCTTTGCCTCCGATTCGAGAATGAATTGCTCCAGCGAGCGCAGGCCGTATTTGCGCTTGATCGCGGCGTCGCGCTCGCGATGCGCCTTCAGCTCTTGAAGATAGCTTGTCAGGGCGTTCTCGATCGCAAACGCCACGACTTGCCCATCGTCGAAGCTCACCGGGCCGACAGACAGAGCACCTGCTTCCTCAGGGGCGAGAGGTTTCAAATCCCACAAGACTGATGGGTGGATCATGCGCCACTCGCCGTGAAGCGCTTGGTACACAGCAAAGAGCCGTGTGCCGGCGATCTCATTGAGGCCATCGCGGATTTCGGCCTCTAGAAACCAGAGAAACCCGTCAAGCTTGGAATCGGGATCGGCGAAGGTCGCGCCGCGCTGCATATCCTCCTTGTATCTTGAGAAGATCCGATCAATGAGCGCTTCGAGCAGGGGATGCCCCGGCGCAACGAAGATCGCTTGAGCCGAGCGTGCCTGCGCTTTCTCGAAAGCGATCTTGCTGTAGCTGGGGAAGACTTCCCCGTAGCGATCCCTAAACGAGCGCGACACAGCACGGATCTCGTAGGGCACGTGCGGGATGCGCCACAGGCCGTCAGTACGACGCTCCAGGGGGATTTCCAAGGCGCGACAGGCGCGCGCGAAGAATTTTTCAATATACTCCGGCACCAGGCGGTTCTCCCGCGCGCGACGCTCTTCGCCCAGAATGCGTTGCACATCAACGTGGCGAATCGCCAGCCCTTCGAGGGCCGCTTGGCGAACCCGCTCCACTGCTTCATAGTTGGGAACAGCCTCGATCTCGCGCACGATCTCGTCTAGGGTGCGACGGTTGGCGATTGCCTCGACGATGAGCTCTTTAAGACTGCGTCCGGGAAGCACTTCCCCGATGACGTCGAAGACCCGGTCGCTCCCCAGGGCTTCTTGAATTTGAGCCAGCTTGCGAAAGAGCGCGTCCAAGACCTTACCCTCGCGGGTATCGCGCGCCACAAGATTATAGATATGGACTTCCTTGGTCTGGCCGTATCGGTGAATCCGCCCCATGCGCTGCTCCAGACGATTGGGGTTCCAAGGGATATCGTAGTTAACCATCAGTGAGCAGAATTGCAGATTGATCCCCTCCCCACCGGCCTCAGTGGAGACCATGACTTGGGCGTGCTCACGGAACTCGTGTTCAGCGCGGATGCGCGCGTCAAGATTGAGCCCCCCATGCAGAGCAACGACAGAGTAGCCCCACGATGTGAGCTTTTCCACAAGATAGTCGAGCGTCTCCCGCGACTCAGTAAAGATGAGCAACTTCTCTCCTGTCTGCCGGATGCGCTCCTCCTCCATTACCTTGCGCAATTCGTCAAGCTTACGCTCGATCTCTCGGCGCTCAGCCTGCTTGGCCAGGCGGATCAACTCTTCAAGCTGAGAGATCTCCGCCTGGAGCTCCTCACGCGTCTCTGCTGCTGTCAGGCGCTCGACGAGCTCTTCTTCTTGACGCAAGCGCTCTATCTCTTCGCTATCTTCGAGAGCGTCTTCGTCGACATCGCCGCGCTCGGCAAGCCACTGTCCTAGGCGCAAGAGCTCTTTCAGGCGCGCAGTGCGCCGTTCGAGAGAACGCCGGACAGCCCGCACGCTCGATGCTAAACGTCTCTGCAAGATGAGCAAGGCGAACGCGACGTTGCGCTTATCCGCTGCGAGGGCCTTGTTGTACGCGCGCTCGACGTAAGTCGTGACCGCGTTATAGAGCTGTTTTTCCTCATCGCTGAGATAATAGGGGATCGTGAAGACGTGGCGCTTGGGAAAGAGCGGCCTGCGCTCAAAGTCGCAGAGATCTTCTTTGAGGCGCCTCAGAAACAGGGGGTTGTCCCGATCACGGACAGATTGGGCCAATATCTCCGTCGATGCGAAGAACCCAGGCTCAAGAAGATCTAGGAAGAGCCGGAAATTTTCCGGATCGCCACGATGGGGCGTGGCCGTCAAAAACAACAAAAACTGACTCGTTCGTGAAAGCAGCTCCCCTAAGCGATAGCGCTCCCGTTTCGTGATCTTGTCGCCGTAGCGATATGCCGCGAGTTTGTGTGCCTCATCCACGATAGTGATATCCCAGCGGGCTTCAGCGAGCGACGCCATCACGTCATCTTGTTTAGCAAAATCCATTGAAGTGATGACGTGCGTGTGCTCATTCCAGACGTTGCGACCCCAGGTGGCATTCATGACAGCGCGATCTACAATGACAAAAGACTCGTTGAAGCGCTCCCTCATCTCCCTGAGCCATTGATCCTTGAGATGACCAGGGACGACGATGAGCACGCGGTGCACTAGACCCCGATACTGCAGCTCCTTGAGGAGCAACCCCGCCATGATCGTCTTGCCCGCGCCGGGATCGTCAGCCAACAAGAAGCGAATCCTGGGATGCTTGAGCATATAAAAATAAACAGCCTCGATCTGATGGGGAAGCGGATCGATCTGCGAGACATTGACCGCAAAGAGCGGGTCGAACTGCTGCGCATACCGGATGCGATGGCCTTCTATGGTCAGAAAGAATCTTTCAGCATGGCCTTGGAAGTCTTGGGCAGTGCTCGATAGACGGCGGACTTGCACCAGGTCTGCAGGCGAAAAGATTCGTGAATAGAACTGTTGAGTCTGTGTGCCGACGGCTTCAATCTGCACAAGGTCTCCGAACGCTTGGAGGCGCAGGACACGCACCGGCTCAGGCCAGCAAGCACTCTCGAGAATCTCGTCCACGTGGATATCCTCCAACTCCATCGAAGCCTCCTCGCTCAGCGGTGCTAGCATGAGTCTGAAGGAGATTATACCGGCATGGTCTGGGCAAGATCAAAATTCGAAACACACAGCACACTCGAGGAGGTCTATTGGGCAGGTGGTAGGCCGTGCAGGGATCGAACCTGCGACCCCCTGCTTAAAAGGCAGGTGCTCTACCACTGAGCTAACGGCCCACAGAGATTTTACCCATCTGTGCTGGCTCTGTCAACCGAAGATTTGTCCCAACCCTCTCGAAATGATAGAATACCCCCGAAGGAGGCCGATATGAAACGCTTCGCAGTGCTTGTTCTTTTGCTCGCTACAGTCGCTGTCTTGTCTCTCCCCAACTCGCTCGCTCAGCCCAACGTGCACGAATTTACTCTCGATAACGGCTTGAAAGTCTTGCTCATTCCCAGACCCGGTACTGGCATTACAGCCGTAGATATTTGGGTCAACGTGGGCAGCCTCAACGAGACGCGAGAGATCTCGGGCATCTCGCACTTTTTTGAGCACATGCTCTTCAAGGGCACCGAAAAACGCCCCGGCGGCATCGACAGAGAAGTCGAGGCCCTCGGCGGCCGCACCAACGCTGCAACGTCCTACGATTTCACCCATTACTATATCATTCTGCCTAGCGAGCACACCGAGCTTGCTATAGATATCATCGCAGATATTACACAAAACTCGACCTTCCCCGAAGAAGAGATCGCTCGCGAGAAAGAAGTCGTCCTGCGCGAGCAGCAGCAGCGCTCAGATTCACCCACTTCGTTTGCGTTCTTCACGTTGCGCCAAGAGTTTTATACTGTGCATCCATACAAGCTCCCCATCATTGGCTTTGCTGATAGCTTGGGGAAGCTGACGCGCGAAGACTTTCTCAACTGGATGAAGACGTACTACGTCCCCAACAACATGACGCTCATCGTCGCAGGGGACATCGAGATCGAGCGAACTCTACAGATCGTGCGAGAGAAATTCGGCGTGATGGAGCGCAAACCCATCCCAGCTCAGACGTATCCTAGGGAGCCAACGCGCACCCAAAAGACCGTCAGAGAGATCCGCCGCGACGTCAGCCAAGGATATTTAATATTCGCCTGGCCTGGCCCGTCGGTCAAAGAAGCCCAAGACGTCTACGCCATGGACGTCTTGATCACATTATTGTCAGAGGGGCGCAGCTCACGATTCTACAAGAAGCTGCGCAAAGAATTGGGTTTGGTGACGACGATAGACGCTGGGTATTTCACCCAGAAAGAGCCAGGGATTTTCAACATCTACGCTGAGTTCCCCTACGAGAACCGCGTCGCTGTCGAGCAAGCGATTCTCTCAAAACTCAAAGAGATTCTCGACGGCAAGCTCAGCCCTGACGAGGTCGAGCGCGCCAAGACCGTCTTGCTCGCTCGGGAGGCCCTCCAGGCTGAGACAAGCTCAGGAATCGCTAGCACGCTCGGGTTCTACGCCGTCGTCGCGGGAGATTATACATTCGCGCTCACATACCCGGAGAGGATCCGCGCTGTGACCGTCCAAGATATCGTGAACGTCGCGCGTAAGTATATCAATCTTGACACTTACTATGAGCTTGTGCTCATCCCTGAGAGCGCCGCCGAGCAGCCGACGACTGACGAGCTTATCACGCTGCCCAATGGGCTGAAACTGATCCTGCGCCAAGACCCTTCTGCGGAGACAGTCGCGCTGCAGGCGTTTGTCGGCACCGGCGCTCGCGCTGAACCACCAGAACTCACGGGGATCGCCGAGCTGACATCGCGATTGCTCTTACGCGGCACGACCTCGCGCTCCGAAGAAGAGATTTTTACTGAAATTGAGAACTTAGGGGCGCAGCTCAGCCAAGACTTGCTGGCCGACATGGCTCACGTGACGCTGGTCGCTCCGAAAGAGACGCTGGAACGCGCCCTGCACATCTATCTTGATGTGCTGCTGAATCCGGCGTTTGCCCCAGATGAGGTCGAGCGCGCTAAGACCGAATTCATCCGTGAGATCCGTGCTCAAGCCGACCAGAATTTTTCAGTCATCTACAATAACTTCCAGAGCACTCTCTACAGCACGCACCCCTACGGGCGCATCCCGACCCCCGAGAGTGTCTCGCGCATCACCCGCGACGACATCGTGCAGTTCTACAAAAAATACTACGTGTCCAACAATATGACCGTCGTCGCTGTTGGGGCGTTTGATCGCGCGCTGCTCGAAGCGCTCTTGCGGGCGAAACTCCAAGAGCTCCCCAAAGGCGCCGAAGAGCTGCCCCTCAAGCCCCAGCCCATCGCTCTGGCGCTGACTGAGAACAAGCGCGTCGAAGCAGCGAAGCGCTCGAATTTAACTTGGCTGATTCTAGGCTATCCCGCCCCGCCGGTGTCCAGCCCTGACTACCCAGCGATGAAATTGCTCAATGCGATCTTAGGTGGCGGTATGAGCTCGCGGCTATTTAGCGAGTTGCGCGATAAGCGTGGGCTCGCATATTCGACGGGCTCGTTCTATCCGTCGCGCGCTGAAGAGAGTCACTTGGTAACGTACATCATCGCGCTGCCGCAGAACGCTGAGACCGCGCAGCAGGGTATTCTCCAGATTATCAAAGATATCCAAGAGAACGGCGTGCCTCAAGACGAGCTAGACCGAGCTAAGAGCTATGTGATCGGAAACTACAGAATCGATCACGAGACGACGGAGCGCCGTGCCTGGTATCTGGGTTGGTATGAAACACTTGGCGTGGGCTACCAGATGGACGCTCAATATCCAGAGCTGATCCAAGCGGTGACGTCTGAAGACATCAAGCGCGTCGCCCAGAAGTACTTGCAGAACTATGTGCTCTCGATGCTAGGGCCGGAGTTTTAGGGTGCAGGCTAGGGCTCCGTGCGCAACACTGGCTCCAGCCAGTTGATCTGTCTCAGTTCAGCTTCGATCTGGAGCACGCGCTCGCGATGCCCTAAGATCCGGTGCAAGAAGTTCCGCAAGAGCCTCCGCACCTCTTCTGGTTTGTTCTGGGTGAGAAAGCTGAGCGCTAGCGAGGCGTTCATCTTGATACCGTTGACTTCTTTCAGAAACTCCTGAAGAAGCTTACATAGGCGCTGGTGGTCGGCGCGGTCGCCGGCGCTGGGCTTCATCTTGCAGATCCGGCCCTGATAGTCCCCGATGAGAAACTCGTACTGCTCAGCGATATCGAAGACCTCCGAAAAGTGCTCCCTGCGGGTGCAGACCTCCTCGTCCTGGCAATCGAGATCGACCCGAATTCCCTTAAGCATAAAGGCAAGTCCGGGATCGAGCCCTCTTTGCCCTTGCAGGACTTCTATGACGTCCGCTCGATACGCTTCAGACGAAGGTGTGCTGGCTTGCCACGCCCACCAGATCCCTACACCTCCGCCAACCAACACCCCACTTATCACAAGCCATATCCATTTTTTCATAGAATCAGTGTGCATAAAATTTGCGAGCACGTCAAGCCATATCATCGCCCGCGCCAATTCTCAATTTTGATGGACAAAAAAAAAGGGCCCTGGCTCTTGACAATCCCTCGGCCCTAGGTGTAACATAAGTTACAGCCGAAAAAGCCCATATAAGGGTGGCTTAAAAGGAGGTGGTTGTCGAGTCCAAAGATCTAACGCTTTTTCCATCACCCACACCATTACCAAAAAAGGAGGTAGCGCCATGAAGGCAGTTTGGAGATGGGGAGCTTTAGCCCTAAGTCTGGTGTTGGTTCTCGGGGTGACGAGCGGTCTCGCACAGCAAGTGAAGAACCCGGATACATATATTGAGGCAGTCATTGGCGATTTGGAGACCCTCGATCCAGCCTGGCACTATGACACAGCGAGCGCGACGGCGATCTTCAACATCTACGAGACCCTGGTCTTCTACGACGGCGAGGCAATTGATAAGTTCGTGCCGATGCTCGCGGAGAGCTGGACGGTCTCTCCCGATGGCAGCACTTACACGTTCAAGATTCGCAAGGGCGTCAAATTCCATCAAGGTGGCGACCTCACCCCTGAGGACGTGGCCTACAGCTTCCAGCGAGCGCTCTTGCAAGATCGTTCCGGCGGCCCCATCCACATGATCATCGAGCACGTCCTTGACGTCGCCTCGATCGATGAGCTGGCTAAGAAGGTGGGTGATGCTCAAGCCTGTCAGCAAGTGCTTAACGCGATCCGGGTCACCGGCCCTGATACGGTCGAGATCAAGCTGGCTTCGCCCTTCGGGCCGTTCCTGCAGATTCTCGCCGGGAGCTGGACGTCCATTATTGACAAGGAGTGGGCCATCGCCCGCGGCGACTGGGACGGCAAGTGCGACAACTGGCGCAAGTGGTGGGACCCCAAGGCGGAAGATTCCAAGCTCTTTGATGTTGCCAACGGCACCGGCCCGTATAAGCTGGTGAAGTGGGACAAGGGCAAGGAGCTTATTCTGGAGCGCAACGACGCCTACTGGGGCGGCCTAGCGAAGCGCCCAGCTATCATCAAGAACTACATCAGGAAGGTCGTGCCGGAGTGGGGCACGCGGCTGGCGATGTTCGAGGCCGGCGATGCCGACTCTATCGATGTGCCGCGCCCGTTCGTAGCGGCTATGGAGCCCTTGGTCAAGGCTGGCAAGGCCCGCATGCATGGCCCACTGCCGGGGTCGGTCATGCAGAGCGCCTTCATCAATTTCAAGGTGAAGGAGGGCAGCGCCTACATGCCTAAGCTCGGCGGCGCCGATAAGCCCGATCTCCTGCTTGACCTCAACCTGCGCCGGGCTCTCAACTACTGCTTCGACACGGCAACATACATCAAGGAGTCCTGGCTGGGTGAAGCCAAGCCCATCAATGGCGTGATCATTGAGGGCCGCTTGGGCTACAACCCCGAGCAGAAGGGCTATGAGTTCAGCCTGGCCAAGTGCGAAGAGGAGCTGAAAGCTGCCTGGGGCGGCAAGCTCTGGTCGGACGGCATGCGCCTGGTCTTGACGTTCAATCAGGGCAACATAGCGCGCCGCTTCGCCGCGGAGATGCTCGAGCGTAACCTTGAAGAGATGAACAAGAAGCGCGCCGGGCGACCGATCTTCTCCGTGGACGTGCTCGACCTGCCTTGGCCGACATATTTGAAGGCTATGGACGCAGGGGAGCTGGCGGTCTTCTGGGTCGGCTGGCTTGAAGACTATGCGCACCCGCACAACTGGGTCCATCCGTATATGTTCCGCACCGGGTCCTTCGCCATCGGCCAGAACTTCGATGCCCTCAAGGACGTAGAGTTCAAGCCGGTCTATGCTACCTTCCTTGAGGCTAAGAAGTATCCCACGCTCCAGGATCTCTTCGATGACCTGGTCGTGAAGGCCAAGAAGGAGCCGGATCAGAAGAAGGGCGGGCGCGCCGAGAAGATCTACTTCGAGCTCAACCGCCTGGCCGTGGAGTACGCGATCAACATCCAGAACATCCAGCTCCAGGTGCGGCGCTACGAGCAGGTCTGGGTCAAGGGCTGGTTCTACAATCCGGCCTATCCTGGCACGTATGTCTACTGGCTCAGTAAGGGCTAAGACGCTACGATCAGCGTGAGACGAGGGCCGGGGGCGAGGTGCCTCCGGCCCTCGCGTTTTTTCGCGCTTGACGGAGTCCGGCCAAGTATAGTATACTCTTGACGCTAAGGCGATCATGCTTGCGTATATTATTCGGCGATTGCTCTTGCTCCCCTTTTTACTGTTAGGAGTGACGATCTTTGTCTTCGCGATCTTCTCGTTGCTCTCCCCGGAGATGCGCGCCAGCCTCTACTTGACTGATGTCCCCAAGAGCCCCGACGCGATGCAACGCATCATCCATAAATATGGGCTTGACCAGCCCATCTACATCCAGTACTGGCAATGGCTCAACCAAATCATCCGGGGGGATCTCGGCTGGTCGAAGACCGCCCAGCGCCCCGTCTTCGAAGCCTTGCTCTACTATCTCCCCGCAACTGTGGAGCTCTCTCTCTGGGCGATGCTCCCTGTTATTCTTGTGGGCATCTGGCTGGGAATACTCTCGGCCGTCCACCAAGACAAACTCATCGACCACACAATGCGCGTCTTCGCCCTTGTCGGATGGTCGCTGCCCACCTTTGTCTTTGGGCTGCTGATGCTCATGTATTTCTACGCGAAGTTGCAATGGTTCCCCCCAGGGCAGATCTCCGACTGGGTCACCCGCGAGGTCATCAACGGCACATTCATCCGCTACACTCAAATGTACACCATCGATGCTTTGCTCAACGGCAGGCTCGATGTCTTCTGGGATTCCCTGCGCCATCTCATCATGCCCGTGATCACGCTCTCCTATGTGCAATGGGCGCTACTCTTGCGCGTGACGCGCAGCTCGATGCTCGAGACGCTACGCCAGGAGTACGTCATGACCGCACGCGCTAAAGGGCTCAAAGAGAGTGTCGTCATTAACAAGCACGCCGCGCGCAACGCCATGATCCCCGTAGCGACTATGGGGGGGTTGCTTCTGATCGGCTTGCTCAACGGGGTAGTCATCACCGAGACGATCTTTAACTATCCGGGGATCGGCCGGTGGGCCGCCGATGCTGCGATCCGGCTTGATATCCTAAGCGTCGTGGGATTTACGCTATTTAACGGGGTGTTGCTCGTCGTAGGTAACTTGGTCGTCGACCTGCTTTATGCGTTCATTGATCCGCGGGTGAGGTTGGAGTAAATATGCCGACGTGGCTGCGTCATCCTCTCTTCTGGATCTATCTCGTGCTTGGGGGACTCTTTGTTTTCATCGTGTTTGTGGCACGCTATGAGCTGGGGTTGGCTGAGGAGCCCCTCTTTCTCGTCAGCACGATTCTTGTCTTTGGCGTGGTCACGGCGATTCTCACCGCGGCGTATCGGGTGCGCAAGCTCTTGCGGAATCGCTTGTCCCTCATAGGGATCATTATAGTACTCTTCTTTTCGGCCATTGCGATTGCTGCGCCGTGGCTGGCTCCCCCGGAGAATCCACGCGAGCCCTATCGTATTGTCCGGTGCGGCTATACCCATATGCCTCAGCCTCCTAACGGCGAAAACCCCTTGGAACAAATTTGGAAGGTCATCACCAAGCAGGCGACGATCTGTGAGGCCCGGCCCTTCGGGCTCATCCAAAGTTATGATATCTATTACGGGATCGTGTGGGGGACGTCCATGGCCTTCTTCGTGGGCTTGGTTATCACCGGGCTCAACGTCTTGATCGGCTTGGTGATTGGCTCGATCGGGGCATACTTTGGCCGATGGATTGATGAGATTCTCATGCGCATCACCGATGTTTTTCTGGCTTTCCCTTTCCTTGTGGCAGCTATAACGATGGCCGCTGTGCTCCAGCCGTCGCTGGGGCGTGGGCTCTTAACAGCCATGATCGCCTTGATCTTCTTCGGCTGGATGGGCTATGCTCGCCTGATCCGCGGGGATATTCTCGCGATTAAGGAGCGCGACTATGTCTACGCCGCTCAAGCCCTAGGGGTGCCGCACCATCGTATTCTGATGCGCCATATCATCCCCAACGCGATCTATCCAACGTTGGTCGTGGGCTCAATGGACATCGGGTCGTATGTCTTGAGCTTTGCTGCGCTGAGCTTCTTAGGCTTAGGGGCCGAGGTGGGATTTGCTGACTGGGGCCAGATGATCAGCTTTGCTCGCGACTGGATCCCTAGGTTGAGCGATCATTGGTATATTGTAGTCTACCCGGGCATGGCTATTCTGCTCTTTGTATTGGGGTGGAATCTGATCGGCGACGCGTTCAGAGATATCCTGGACCCGCGCCTGAAGGGCGCCCGATAGCTATTGTTCTTCCTCCTCTAGCGCGATAATCTCCATCCCCCTGTAATACCCACAATTAAGACAGACGCGATGGGGCAGCTTCGGCTCATGACAGCGCGGGCATTCCCCAATCGTCACCGGGGTGAAGCGATAGCTTGCCGCACGATGCATGCGCCTCTGCGAACGAGATCTTCTGTATTTGGGTACGCCCTGACCCATAGTCCCAACTCCTTAAATAGATAATGGAGGACGGCTTTCTGCTCTGCGGGAATTGCCGTGCCTACCGTGAGTCACATTCTATCAGAGAGAACGCTCTTGTGCAACCGGCTCGCTCTCCAAGATAAACGTGACCGGGCCATCGTTGACGAGCGAGACCTTCATGCGCGCGCCAAAGACCCCAGACTCTATTTTGAGCCCGCTGCGACGCAGCTCTTGCAGAAAGAGCTCATAGAGCACGCGGGCGTGCTCAGGCGGCGCCGCCGCGTCGAAGCTGGGGCGTCGCCCCTTCTGCGTGTTCCCATAGAGCGTAAACTGCGAGACGACTAAGAGCTCGCCCTGCACGTCCTTGACCGAGAGATTCATCTTGCCCGCTGCGTCTTCAAAGATTCTCAAGCCCAGGACTCGATCTGCGAGAAAGATCGCGTCGTGCTCAGTGTCCCCCTTGCCCACGCCCACGAAGACTAAAAGCCCTGGGCCGATCCGACCCACGATCTGGCCGTCAATCTCAACTGACGCCTCTTTGACCCGCTGGAGCACAAGCCGCATAGCCATGCTCATTGTAATTATTTAAAGCTTTGTTAGCAAGCACACACAAGGACAGTGTATAATAAGCCATGCCCAAGCGCCCGTATGTGCTAGTGATTTTAGACGGCTGGGGGATGCGCCAGGAAACAGATTGGAACGCTATCGCACTCGCGAAGACCCCAAACTTCGATCGCTATTGGGAAAGCTGCCCCCATACGCTCGTGCGCACCGATGGCCGCTTCGTCGGCCTGCCCCACGGACAATTTGGAAATTCTGAAGTCGGACACCAAAATCTAGGAGCTGGGCGCGTCGTCGTGCAGACTTCGACGCGCATCTCCGATGCCATCGCCGACGGGAGCTTCTTCAAAAATAGAGCTTTGTTGCGCGCCATCGCGCATGTACAAATGCGTAACAGCCGCCTCCATCTCATGGGGCTAGTCAGCGACGGCGGCGTGCATAGTGCGTTGGAACATCTCTTTGCACTCATAGAGCTTGCTGAGCGCGAGCACGTCTACGATCTCTACATTCACGCGTTTTTAGACGGGCGCGACACCCCACCAACTTCTGGGGCTGGTTATGTCAAGCAGGTGCGCGAGTTCTGCGCCAGGCGGGGCTTCGGACAGATTGCAACGCTCATGGGGCGCTACTGGGCGATGGACCGTGATAATCGCTGGGAGCGCACGGAGAAAGCGTATCGTGCGCTGCGCTTTGCCGAAGGCTTCAGAGATGACGGACCCCCAGAAGCTGCCGTCGCAAGAGCTTATCAGCGCGGCGAGACCGATGAATTTATTAAGCCCATCATTCTCGATCCTGAGGGAGCGATTCGCGATGGCGACGCTGTCATATTTTTCAACTTTCGTCCTGATCGCGCCCGCCAGCTCACTCGCGCCTTTACCGAAAAAGACTTCGCTCAGTTTGAGCGCGGGCCACGCCCACAGATCGAGTTCGTCACGCTCACCCAGTATGATCAAAGCTTTTCAGTTCCAGCAGCCTTCCCCAGCGATGAAGCGCTGAAAAATATCTTCGGGGAGGTGCTAAGCACAGCAGGGCTGACCCAGTTTCGTCTCGCAGAAACCGAAAAATACGCACACGTCACGTACTTTTTCAATAACGGGCGCGAGACCCCCTTCCCCGGGGAAGACAGAAAGCTCATCCCGTCCCCTAAAGTTGCCACATATGATCTCAAGCCGGAGATGTCCGCGTATGAAGTGACCGACGAAGCTATAGAGAGAATCACGAGTCGTCATTATGACTTTGTCTTGATAAACTACGCTAACCCTGATATGGTGGGACACACGGGGGTCTTTGACGCTGCCGTCAGAGCTGTCGAGGCTGTCGACGAATGTCTGGGGCGCGTCGTTGAAGCAACACGTTCTGTGAACGGAGAAATTTTAATCACAGCCGATCACGGCAACGCCGATATTATGCGAGATGAGCACGGGCAGCCCCACACAGCGCACACGCACAGCCCCGGCCCTTTCATCTACATTGGGCCGCGGAAGATCACGCTCGCTGACGGCGGGGCGCTCTGCGACATCGCGCCGACGTTGCTAGAATTGATGGGACTAAAGCAGCCGAAGGAGATGACAGGGCGAAGTTTAATAGCCTAAGAGTATGGCTGAGCTGAAGAGAATCAGCAGTGAACTTGGTGATATTTACATCTCTGAGCGAGCTATTGTCCAGCTCTGCGCCAAAGTTATTAGCGAGCAGGAGGGCTTGCGTACCCCACGCCAGGCCCGCGAAAGCTCTAGTTTTTTTAGCATGATCACTCAGGCAATCAAGGGCGACGGCATCGAGGTCCTCAAGGAGAACGGGCGTCTGATTATTAAAATGGCGCTCTTTGCCGTCTACGGGACGCGCATCCACGAGGCCGCCCAAAAAGCCATCACAGAAGTGAAGGCCCGGTTACGCGAGCTCGCTGGCCTGGAAGTCGACGATATTATCATAGAGATCAGTGGCGTCATCAAAGAGTGAGCGATGCGCCCTCATGAAATCGCTCAAATGTTCTCCGAGGTCGCACACCGATATGATCGCGCTAATCATATTTTAAGTCTCAATCGCGACCGCGCCTGGCGGCGCGAGCTTGTCCGACACGCTGCTCCTCAGCCTGGAGAGCGTCTCTTGGATCTGTGCACCGGCACCGGTGATGTCGTTATAGAGTTCGCTCGAGCGTGCCCAGATATTCAAATTGTGGGGCTGGATCTCTCTGAAGAGATGCTTCGTATCGCTCGCGATAAGTTCACTCAGCTTGGCCTCAATCAGCGAGTGCAGCTTGTGCACGGGAATGCGCTGGAGCTACCCTTCGCCGAAAGTTCTTTTGAGATCGCGACAATAGCGTTTGGGTTGCGCAATCTCCCAGATCGCGCTCAGGGACTGAGAGAGATCTATCGTGTGCTCTCCCAAGGAGGGCGGGTGTTCATCTTAGAGTTTTCCGTCCCTCGAAGTTTTCTCGTGCGCTTGGCCTACCTCCCCTATCTGCGATATATCGTGCCTTGGGTTGGAGGGATGCTCACGGGAGCACGCGCGCCCTATCAATATCTGCGCGATTCGATTCTGAGCTTCCCAGACCGTGCTCAGATTCTCGAAGAACTCTATGAAGCGGGGTTTCGCCCTGTGGGGTATCGCGATCTCACCTTAGGGATAGCGACACTTTACTGGGGCGGCAAAGCTATCTGCTGAGCGAGCGAGTGCAAGGCGCGCCGAACAAGCCAGACGATCACGATCACAGCGATCAGTAGCGCGATCACAAGCTGCCAGAACGAGAGCGCAGGCCGTTTACTGACAGTTTGTACTTCTGTTTCTATCCCCGAGAGCTGAGCCTTCATCGCGCTCATATCAGCCAGGAGCGCACCAATATCTTGAGCAAGCTTAGTCAATTGTTGATCTGTGCGATTCGCTATTTCAAGGCTCTGCGTCTGCGCAGCGTCTAGCTTTTCAGAGAGAGCCATTATAGCTCCTGGTAGTGCAGCAACAGCATCGTTCAGGGCTGTGAGCTGGCGCTCCACTCGCTCAAGGGATTTCTCATAGACTTTTGCCTCTTGGCTCAACTGCACAAGATGGCTTTGCACAGCCAAGAGCATACTGAGATTGCGCTCCTCGTTAGTGTTGAGATTTCTTACCCAGATCTCACCACGGAGTGCTTGGGGGGTTCTTACGCGCAAGAACCCTATCTCTTCGCGAGAGAGCCAGAACCCAAAGCCCGACTGCCCGTCATCGGTCACCTTCCGGGCGGGTGCTGCTGAGGTAAGATCAAGCACATAGAGATCGGCCTTCAAGGGTTCTTCGGGAGAGATGACCGTGAAGAGCAGGCGCTCCCCATCGGGGGAGAGTGCCGGAGCGAGCGCGATCCCACCCCCGTCATAGAGCACCGCTTGTTCGCCGGTCTCAACCCTGATCTCGTAGAGATTAACGCGCTCACGGGCACTCACAGAGAACGTCTGGTCATAGCCATTGACATAGAGTTTTTGGCCATCGGGAGATGCTACTAAAAAGAGTGGAACAGGCAAGAGCGGGAAGAATCCCTTGGCAATGCTGTGCTCGCATCCACAATCAATGCTGAGCACAGCGAGTCGCCCCGCGAAGATCCGTACTGTTTCTGCAGTGATCTCCTCTGGGCTGAGCAAAGTTTCTTCAGGGAAGATCTTTTCAATACGGAAAGCGAACACCCCCCGACTATCAGGAGCCCACAGGGGCCCCGGCCCGTAGGGCGCGTAATAGATACCCTCTTTATCCTGTACGGATTTGAGCAGCCTCTCCTGACGGCTGTCCCTGTCAAAGATATGCAGATTGAGATAGTCGCCCGTATGATTGTGATAAAATTTATAGAACGCGATCTTGCGCCCGTCAGGAGAAAACGTTGGTGCCCAGATAAAGCCGTGATCCCCCGATAAGAGCTCCGTTTGAGTGTTGCTCCGACGGTCGAAGAGCATTAACCGCCAGGGATGTGAGAGTTTTCCCATTAGAATCTGAGGTAGCTCGACGCTGGGGCTTTCAACGTAGAGCAACTCGTTCCCGTCAGGAGAGAACGTCACCCACGAGAGATTCTCACCCTCAGTGAGCACAGTCTGCACGCGCCCTGTTTGAGAATCTATAAGCCACACGTGTCCTGCTTGAGGGAGGGCTTCGTAGGACCCATCAGTCTCTCTTGAAGAGACGGAAAGAGCAAGCAGCCCATCAGCGCTGACGCTGATTCTATTGGGCATAGGCCAGCAGCCCGTCACTACAAAGAGAATCCCACAAACGAGAAGACACCCTTTGAGATACCCACCCATGACAAAGTCCCCCTTGCCCGAAGACTGAAGCTTGAGCCTTTACGTCTTGTCTTTCTGGGCCTCCTCGTAGAGCCGATTCACAAATTCTAAGACCCGTCTTTGATCGATCTCATCGAGGAGTTCAACCTTCCTGCGGATGCGCTCCGGCAAGCCCACTTCAGCCTCTTTGGCAACTCTCTCTAAGAGCGCCTTTTGCGCGAGACGGTGCGCCTTCCAATTGGCGTCGCGCTCGACATAGTTGACCTGCCAGTTGGGGAGTTTTGCCAACAGCTCATGGACTTGACGGTTGAGGGGCTCCAGATGGGGCCGCCGAATACGATAGAGCCCGTTGACTTGATTAGCTAGGAGTTGACTATCTGTGAAGAAGATGACGCGCTTGGGCGTGTAAGGTATCACAGCTTTGATCGCCTCGATGAGAGCGCGATACTCTGCAACGTTATTGGTCGTGCGCCCGATGTGCTCAGAGATCTCTTTAATAACGTTCCCATCAGCGTCAGCAATAACAATGCCAATAGCAGCCTCGCCGGGATTGCCTTGCGAGGCTCCGTCTACGTTCACGAAGAGTTTCTCCATAAACTGAAAAACTGGAAACTTCCTAACTGTCTGTGGTGGGCCCGGCAGGATTCGAACCTGCGACCGATCGGTTATGAGCCGACTGCTCTGACCCCTGAGCTACGGGCCCGCTCTTTTACTATACTCAAGAAGGGCTGGGATCGTCAACTGCAAAGAGAAGCGGCCCCGGAAGCCCCCGAGGCCGCTTCTCTTCTCGCTTTCGATTTTTCTATTACGGACAGCTCTGGACAGCCTCCGGCGCAGGGTAGATTAAGATCTCTCCGCGAGCTCCGATGTTCAATACCCACACCTCTTTAGCGCCCTCTTTGACGAGGACCTGCACCTGAGTTGGCACAATCGGATCTCCTGGCTCCTTTGCTGTGATGGAGAGCGTGAGAGACTTGCTCAAATCCGCGCTCAAGAAGGAGAGGCTAGGGCGGCCACCCTCGGGGTTATCTACCCCCGTATTGGTCACCACAACCCAGCACTGATTGTCTGTGGCGATCCCCCGCGGAGCATCGCCGACGGGGACTTCTGCTTTGCTCTCCAACGGCTCCAAGGAGAGCTGACTGACGCTGTCCCCAAGACTGTTGATCACATACGCCGTGTTCCCAAGCATGGCCATAGCACGTGGATATGCCCCGGTATCGACGCACGCGCCAAGTTCAATCTTCTCCTCGCCCTTCTTCACCTTCTCGCTGTCCGCGTTGATGTTCTTAAGTTCGCAGACCTTCCATGTGTCGGTGTTGACGACGAAGGCTCTATCGCCCACAATGGCAATATCTGCCGGGCTAGGATATGTGGGGTTCTCTTCGTCGGGGTCGAGCTTGATCGTCGCGATCACTTCGCCCTTGTCGGGGGCGTTATCCTTATACAAAATATCCACGACGCTGACGGTGTGCTCGCGTTCGTTCACCGTGAAGGCCCGGGTGCCAGCGGCGTTGACAGCGACTGCTCGCGGGCCAGCCCCTACAGCGACTTTCTTGGCTGCCTTGGCTTCGGTGGGGTTGCCGTCTTTGTCAAAGGCCACCTGCGAGATATAGAGTGTGTCATCGTCATAGCCTGGTATGAAGAGCACTTTCTTCTCCTCGTTATACGCCAAGTCTTGGGGGTTGATATTCCCGCGAACTTGGGCTAGGCAGACTTCTCCGGCAATGGGGCAGCCGCGCACTTTCTTGCCGTAAAACTTTGTGGTATCCGTTGTGCTGGCCGCTACAAGAAAGACTGAGCTCTCGCGCCCGACACTGACAGAGACGAAGGCAAATTTCCCATCTGCCGTGAAGACGAAGCCGTTGACCTTGGACCCGCCAAGATCGAGCTTGCTCACCGGATTGAGCTCTTGCTGCTCTTGCGCGCTCACCAAGGGCAGAAAGAGCAACGCAGCCAAGCTGACAACGATTGCCAAAACTTTATATGTGGAAGACATATGAGAGAACCTCCTTTTGCATAGAGATGTAAACTACGCCTACTCCCCCGCAACGACCCACGTGAGCTATCTCTTTAAACGCTCCCACCATCACCTCCTCCGACGACCCGAAGATTGTTCTTCAGAAAGATTAGCACGAAAAAGCGATACTTGTCAAGCAGCCCCTCCCTCTCAGTGGACATCCGCCCTGGAAGATGGTACAATTTCTCACGATGCGCAGAGATACCCGAACACGGCAGCTAATACTCATAGGCAGCTTTGTGCTCTTGCTAGGGATAGAAGCCTTCAGCAACCCTACTGTGAAGTTCCAACAGAGTCAATCTATTCTAATAGGCTCAGGCACGACGGCCATTGCCTTGGGCGATGTCAACCGCGATGGACTTCTTGATATCATCACTTCAACCCTACTCGTTACAGACGAAGAGAAAGATATTAAGAGACTTTATGTCGCCATTGCTCTTGGGAGCCCACAACAGATCTTTCGTGCCCCACAATTAGTAGAATTTAACTCAGTCAAGGCCGACGATACAGTCAAGGTCCCCCGTGGTAAGGTCTTAGCACTTGGTGATCTCAATAGAGATGGGTTTCTTGACGTTGTGCTCGCTTATCCTACAGGGGGCAACTTCTGGGTTTTATGGGGGGACGAGAAGGAGTTGCTCCGGCCCGCTTCCAGCCGCGATCTTCCCCGCGGCCTACGCGACGTCAGTTCCGTCGCTATCGCGGACTTCACCAACGACGGTCGTCTTGATATTATCTGTGCTAATCTTCAAGGGAGCGTCTACGTCTTTATCAATAATGGGACAGACCAGATAGATCGCTGGAGCGTGCGCGAGACGTTTGTCGGCGGGAGCTTGCAATCCCTCGCTGTCTATGATCTCAATCGTGACGGGAAGCTAGACGCCGTCGTCAGCAGCATTGGCCGAGCTGCTACGTTGCTTGGGGATAACGCGGGAAGTTTTGTCATAGCGCAGCGCCTGGCAGCTGGGCTCTATAGTGGGGATTCGCCAGCGTGGATCGAAATCGCCGATATCAACAACGATACGTTCGGGGATTTAGTGACGGCCAATCCCGAGAGTGACCGTCTCCTAGTCTTTGCTGGAGACGGCCAAGGAAAGTTTGACGAGCCTCAAGGGCTGCCCACAGGGGGTCTAGACCCACGAGCCGTGATCGTGGGCGATTTCAACGGGGATGGTTGGCTTGATCTGGCTGCAGCGAATTCGGCAAGCAACACGGTGACCGTGCATTTCAACGATGGCTTTGGAGGGTTTGGCGCAAAGTTCTTGGTCGATCCCTCGCGAGGAAAGTTCGTGCAGCCGAATAAAGCGATCACTATTCCTGTTGGGTCGCTGCCGGTGAGCATTGTCGCTGGAGATTTCGATAGAGACGGTGATCCCGACTTAGCTGTCGTCAATCAAGGGGATGGTTCTGTCTCAGTGCTCATGAACGAACGCCGCTAGGGAATGGGGAAAAGACGAGTCAAGGTCAAAGGAATCTTGATAGAATAAGGCTTTTCGTGTGCTTACAGTCCGAAGCTGTCAGGATTTCGCGAGGGGTGAATATAATTAATGGAGATCCGGATTGAGTTGGCGCGCTTAGCGTATGCTGAGAACATCTTACGGTGCACCAACGAACCTCCGGAGATGGTGGAAGACTTGCTCTCGTTAGACGGTGAGCTGGAGAAGGCGCGTCGGTGGTTCGTCTTCGCTGAGGCGAAGCGACGCTTCGATCCCAACGTCGTGCGCGGGTTATTAGTCTATCTATTCAGCCACTATGCGAGTTCGGAGTTCGACCCGCATAAGCGCGAGCAGCTCGTGCGCGAGATCACGGAAGGGCGCGTCCGTATGCGCGATCTGACTATAGAGCGTCTCGCGGGCACTCGGCTCAGTTGGGAGCATGTCTTTCGTCTGGTGGGGCGTCAGTTCAATCCCACCCGCGAGAAAGAGAAGATTAAAGAGTTGTATAATCAGCTCTACGCCTCAGCATCCCTTATCCCCCGCACGGAGGTCTCATATGGACACTAAGTACTCTCCGCACCCGCCTTACGAGGACGAGCTGGACACGGAGAAGCTCGCTGAGTTTGCCGAGCTTTTTGCAGGTCTCCGGGGCCTTGAGTACCCTGATCACCCAAGCGAAGAAGTTCTGCGAGCATACGTGGCGAATAGGCTGCTGGACAGTCCTGGGGCGGGGCGCGTTGGGGCGACCTTCCGCGATGAGCAAGCGTTCCAGAAATTCTTGAGCGGACGTGTCCCACGCTGGACGCGCTCCGACGTCGCCATGCACGTCTTGACGTGTGCCCGTTGTCAAGAGCGCGTGGCATACCTACAGGCACGCCGCTGGAGTTTGCTCAGTTCTGCGCGCCAGCATCCCAGAGAAGAACAGAGCTGGTGGCGGCGTTTTGCGTGGGGAGCTGTAGGGGCTGCGGCCGCAGCAGCGATCCTTGCTGCTCTCTGGCTCTGGTCTGCTAGCCCACCGTCACCAACGTGCTGGATCGAACAACCGTGTTGGACACAGGTCGTGCAAGACAGCCCCATGAAAGGCAGCATCATGGTGGTGTATCGTGTATCACCAGGAAGATTTTAAAGGAGGTGATGTCAACTCACTGGGGAGAGCGTCTAAGCCTTTTTCTTCAGCAAGCAAGACACCACTAAATCAGCAAAGGAGGTTGTGATATGTTTAAACATATCAAGCTCATTACCATTGTTGCTTTGTTGGCGCTTTGCATCGGGGCTGTGCTGTCCAGTCAGTCTCAGTCGGTCGTCCAGGCTCAGGCCCAGAAGATCTACAAGCTCGCGATCTTCGAAGATCTGTCGAGCTTAAATACGTTGGCTATCTTAGGGCCGAAGGCGACGGTGTGGAACTTCTACGTCCGGCTCAACGGGTGGGGTCCGAGCTTATTTGGGCTCTCGGATAAGTTCTTCGATTACGTCCCCGGGATTGCTGATGCCAGCACTGAAGAAGAAGCCAAGAAGATGATCACCATCGGGCCGGACAAGACCGCGACTATCAAGATCAAGAAGGGCATCAAGTGGTTCGATCCCAAGACCGGCAAGGAAGTCGGCGAGCTCACCGCTGAAGATGTGGCGTTCACGTTCAACGCCATTGGCGGCAAGCTCTACAAGGGCATTGACCCCATCAAGATGGGCGGTAACTGGCCAGGGACGATCAATCCCGACTTCTTCGATCGCGCTGAGGTCGTAGATAAGTATACGGTGAAGTTCTATCTGAAGGCCCAGTGCAGCTACGATGATTGGGACCAGGGGTTGCTCTTCGCCCCGATCATCAGCAAGGCGTACTGGGAGCCGAAGTTTAAGGCCGCTGCCGAAGCTAAGGATCCCATCAAGGCCCTCTATGAGCACAAGGGCGACGATGAACCCGTGATCGGTGGGTGGCTCTTCCAGAAGTGGGAGCCTGGGGCATTTGCCGAGTCTAGCGCAAACAAGAATCACTACTTCTATGGTGCCAAGAGCGTCCGGCCCTACTCTGGCGGCTACACCGAAGAGAAGCCCGGCGTCTATAAGTACACCCATACACCCAAAGATCCTCAGCCCTATGATGGCGACCCCGGCACGGCTATTCTCGACAAAGATAAGCCCACGGTGCGCCTGGAGCTGACCTCCGGTCCGTTTGTCGACGCCACGCAGTGGCGCATCTACGGCGACCAGGCGACTGCCGTCGCGGCGCTCATCAAGGGCGACATTCACTTCTTGCTCAACCCCTTGGGCGTGCAGGCGGGCTTCCGCAAGCAGCTGCGCGAGGCCAAGGGCGTGGGCATCGCGGAGAACCCCGGCAACGGCCTGTACTACATGAGCTTCAACCTGCGCCGCGAGCCCTTCAACGTGAAGGAGTTCCGCCAGGCAGTCTCTATTATGATCGACCGCGAGTTCGTCACCCAGCAGCTCCTGGCTGGCCTGGCCATCCCTACCTACAGCATCGTGCCGACGGTCAACACCGCCTGGTACAACCCCAACGTGAAGACCTACGGCAAGGGTCTCAAGGAAGCGGAGAAGGCCGATTTAGCTATTAAGCTGCTCAAGCAGGCCGGCTTCAGCTGGGACGTCGAGCCCAAGGTCGATATCCCCGGCAACAAGGTCACCCCAGGACGCGGCCTCAAGTACAAGGGCAAGGCCGTCGCGCCGTTTGAGCTGTTGGCGCCGCACCAGGGCTATGACCCGCTGCGCGCTACGTTCGCCCTGCACATCGAGGAGCGGCTTAACAAGATCGGCATCCCCGTGAAGGTCAACCTGACCGGGTTCAATACGATCTCCAACCGCGTCTTCGATGAGCAGAAGTTCGACGCGTGGATCCTGGGCTGGGGCTTGGGCGGCTTGTTCCCCAGCTACCTGGTCGATTTCTTCCACAGCCGCAACTCGGGCCTGGGCGGCTTCAACCCGCAAGGGTACAATAACCCTGAGTACGACAAGCTCGCCGAGGAGTTCGAGAAGGCCTGCGAGCAACCCAAGCTCAAAGAGCTGGCGTTTAAGATGCAGGAGATGCTCTCCGAGGAGCTGCCCTATGTGCCGCTCTTCAACGCCCCACTCTATGAGGCCTTCCGCGCCGATGTCTTGGTGGGCGATCACATGCCCTACGAGAAGGTCTTCGACGGTATCCAGGGCACGAACGGCATGATGAGCTACGTCCAGCTTAAGTAACAGAGTCCCTCTGGAGGTGAGGGCTCCTAGGCCCTCACCTCCAGAGTCCCCTCTCTAGAATTGCCAAAAAGGGGCGAGCACCTTATGAAACGGATTTGGCAGACTCTGACCAGCGGCATGAGCAAGTACATCATCATGCGTCTTTTGCAAGTCATTCTTGTGCTTTACCTCTACATGACGCTGGTCTTTATCATCCTCGAGGCTCAGCCGGGAGACATCACAGATATCTACGTGGGCAACCCCAAGATCACTCCTGAGGCACGTGATGCCATCGTGAAGCAGCTCGGCTTGGATAAGCCGATCCATGAGCGATATTTCGAATATCTGAAAAACTTTGTGACGGGACACCTCGGGTGCTCCTTCAAGTGGGGCAATATCAGCCCGACCCCCGATCCCGTCTGCCGCGAGCAACGCCCGACATGGGACCTCATCAAAGAGCGCTTACCGCGAACGATTGTGCTCTTCTTAACGTATACCATCGTCTCGTTCTATATTGGTTTCTTCTTGGGAAAGCTGATCGCCTGGCGTCGCGGTGCGATCATCGAATACTTCTCGACAGTTGTGGGCGTCACGCTCTTTACCGTGTTCACCCCATGGTTTGCTTTGCTGTTAGTCTGGCTCTTTGCTGTCAATCTTGGCGTCGTTCCCATTGGAGGATTTATCAATCCTGATAGCTGGACGAACATCCGTCAGATTGGCTCAGTGGACTGCAGCGTTGGGATTAGCTGCTCCAATATCGTCTTCAATCAGATGCTATTGTGGCTCGGTGGCTTATCGCTCTTCTGGGGCATTGTCTATCTGTGGAGCCGGCGCTTCTCTTATGTATGGCAGAGGAACGTCATACGATGGGGAGCCGTCGCGTTGGGAATAGTCTTGGCAGGACTCTTCTTTGGCGGCAGCTGGTTCGGCGAGGTCAATCGTGTTGTGTTAGCGCGCAACACTAAGTTTCAATTCTTCGTTTGGTACTTTGAGTTTCCCGCTGGGACGATCCCGCTCTTCCCATTGGCTCTTGACTTCGTGCAGCACATGGTCCTGCCCATCTTGACGCTGACGCTAATCTCCTTTGCAGGCACGATGTTGTTAATGAGAAATACGATGCTGGAGACGATGCGCGAAGACTACGTGATGGCAGCCAAGGCTAAGGGCCTGCCTGATAACGTCGTGCGCGATAAGCACGCCGCGCGCAATGCCTTGCTCCCGGTCGTGACAAGCTTGATCTTCGCTATCGCGTTCTCTGTCGACGGGGGCGTCTTCACCGAGACGATCTTCTCCTGGCCGGGGATGGGACAGCTCTTGCTGCTGAGCGCCCTAGAGCAAGATTACCCTGTAGCCATCGGCTCGCTCGTCTTCACAGGTATTTTCGCTTTGGTCGCTCACGTTATCGCTGATATCCTCTATGCGTTCTTGGATCCACGCATTCGATATGACTAACGAGCACGAAGGGAGAACCTATGCAAGCCGCTCCAACATTTAAGCCGGCAGAAGCGATCTGGCGCGTGCGCCTCCAGCTCTTCTGGAGGGGGCTCAAGAGCAGCTGGGCCATGTTCGCCGAGAGCAAGATCGGCCTGACCGGCTTAGGGATTATCATATTCTTTGCAATCTTTGGGGCACTATGGCCGGCCTACCCATGGCTGATGGAACGGCTAGCCTGGACCCCTGAAGAGCTTGAAGCTGCCCGTAACGTCCCCTACGGGGCTATCAGTAGTATCTATCAAGTCTATGATCCAGTGACGGGGTATGATCCGCTCATTCCAGGGATAGAGAATCCCACGCCCCCCTCACGCCGCCATCCCTTAGGGACAAATCAATTTGGCCGTGATATATTAGCGCAACTGATGGCGAGCACCAGTTCAGAGTTCATGCTGGGCGTCCTGGCCGCGCTCATCACGGTCTTCATTGGCACGTTCATCGGCGCGATCACGGCGTACTATGGGGGCTTTGTCGACACGTTCTTCATGCGCGTGGCCGACGTCTTCATTCTCTTCCCGTTGGTCTCGTTCTTGATTGTTCTGGGCTCAATGATCGAGCTGACGCTCATTAAGCTCGCGTTTGTCTTAGGAATTCTCTACGGCTTTGGCCAGATCACGGTCATCTTGAAGTCCCAAGCTCTCGCGGTGAAGGTCAAGCCCTATATTGAAGCAGCTAAAGTCGCTGGAGGCAGCCACTTCCACGTGATCTTCCGCCATATCATTCCCAATCTGTTGCCGTTGTCGTTTCTCTATATGATGTTCAACGTCACCGGGGCGATCTTCTCCGAAGCAGCTCTGTCGTTCTTTGGGCTGCTGCCGGGGATTAAAGTGAGCTGGGGCATCATGATCGATTCTGCCCATAGCGGGGGCTACATTCTCGGGGGACGTTCCTTCCAGAACTGGTGGCTGTGGATGCCGCCAGGGATCGCGATTACTCTGCTCTGTTCGGCGTTCTATCTTGTAGGCCGCGGCCTCGATGAGGTCGTGAACCCGCGCCTGCGCAAGAGGTGAGAGCGTGGCATATCCCGTGCTACAAGTCGAAAATCTCACGATGCACTATACCACCCGCAAGGGGGCTGTCAAAGCCGTCGAGGACGTGAGCTTTTCGCTAGAAAAGGGCGAAGCGCTAGGGCTTGTGGGCGAGTCCGGCTGCGGCAAGACTTCTGTGGCGTTGACGCTGCTGCGCCTGCTCCCAGAGAACGCCCAGTTCTTAGGAGGGCATGTCTATTTCTTCCGTGATGGTTCTGATGAAGCCCACGCCCGCCGCGCTGTGGGGAAGCCCGTCAAAGTCTTATTAGATGGGCAAGAGCATCAAGGCCGACTTGTAGGAGTCGACAGATCGCAGCTCGTGCTCGATGCGCGCCTTAACGGGCGGACGCAGCAAATCAAGCTCGCGCGAGATGGCATCGCCCGCATCGGAGTCGACTTGACGGCTCTCAGCGATGAAGAGATGCGCCCTATTCGATGGAAGGGCATCTCGATGATCTTCCAAGCTGCCATGAACTCGCTCAACCCCGTCTACAAAGTCGGGGATCAGATCATCGAAGCGATTCAGACCCACATGCCCATGCCCATCCCTGAGGCCCGGGAGCGAGTAGCCCAGCTCTTCCAGCTCGTCGGCTTGGACCGCCAATTGATGGACCGCTACCCCCACGAATATTCAGGGGGCATGAAGCAGCGCGCCGTGATCGCCATGGCGCTCGCGTGTGATCCCGATATTATCATTGCGGACGAGCCGACGACGGCTCTCGATGTCATCGTCCAAGACAAGATTTTGCGCGAGATGCGTCAGATCCAAAAGAAGCTCAATATGAGTATGATCTACATCTCGCACGATATCGCGGTCATCGCTGAGGTCGCCGATAAAGTCGGGGTCATGTACGCAGGGGGCTTGGTCGAATTTGGCCCCGCAGAAGCAATCTTTAAGAACCCTATTCATCCCTATACGAAAGCGTTGATGTCGGCGTTTCCGTCTATCAAGGGCGAGAAAGTGAAACTCGCGGCGCTTCCTGGCGAACCCCCGGATCTGATTAAGCCGCCCTCAGGCTGCCGGTTCCACCCAAGGTGCCCTTATGCGACCGAGATCTGTGAGCGCGAAGTGCCCAAATTTATCGAGCACAAGCCCAAACAACATGCGGCTTGCTGGAATCCCTTAACTTAATTAAGCTTATAATAGTAGGTGATCACGGTGGCATTACAAACACAGACAAAGACAGAGACCCTAGTCCGCGTGGAGAACTTGCGCATGCTCTACCCCGTATCGACGGGGATCTTCGCGCGAGCGCGGAGCTTCATTCACGCCGTGGATGACGTCAGCTTTGACATCAAGCGTGGGGAGATCTTCGGGCTGATCGGCGAATCTGGCTGCGGCAAGACCACGACGGGGAAGTTGCTCGTCCGACTCATCACCCCGACGTCGGGGCATATCTATCTCCGTGTCACTCAGGACCCCTCAACAGATTCCCAAGGGGAGCAATTTGTGGACATCGCTACGCTCGAAGGGCGTGCCCTCAAAGAGTTCCGTCGCAACGTCCAAATGATCTTCCAAGACCCGTATGAGTCGCTCAACCCGCGCATGACGATCTTCGACATCGTCTCCGAGCCGCTGAGCATCCACGGGATCGGCAGCGTCTACGAGCGGGAAGAGCGTGTGGCGGAACTCCTGAGCTTAGTAGGGCTCACTCCCCCAGAGAGCTTTCTCTTTCGCTATCCCCATGAGCTGTCGGGTGGACAGCGCCAGCGCGTGGCCATCGCCCGCGCGATGATTCTCAACCCCAGCTTCATCGTCGCTGACGAGCCGACGTCCATGCTCGACGTCTCCATCCGCACTGGCGTGATGAACTTAATGTTAGATCTGCGTGAAGAGTTCGGGATCAGCTATCTGTATATTACACACGACCTAGCTGTCGCCCGCTATATGTGTGATCGCATCGCCGTGATGTATCTGGGCAAGATCGTCGAGCTAGGCCCCACGGAAGAAGTCATTCAGAACCCGCTCCATCCCTATACGCGCGCACTCATTTCCGCCGTGCCCATACCCGATCCGACGGTCGAGCGTCAGCCCATCGAGATCAAGGGCGGCGTGAGCAAGCCCATCGATCCTCCCCCGCGATGTCGGTTCTATGAGCGCTGCCCCATCGCAACGGAGCGCTGCGCTCAGAGTGACCATCCTCCTCTGGAAGACAAGGGCCATGGTCACTTTGCCGCCTGCTATGAGATCTGAAGAGCGCCCATGGCGATATCCCTTAGGAGTTGGCCTACTCATAGTATTACTCATCGTTGCCTTAGTCTTGCTCGTCCTAACTGAGCAAAACTACACGGCGTTCCGTGAGGCGCTCCAAGGGATACAGTTTACCGTGAGCCTCACGCACTTTGAGCAGCTTGCTTCTCAAGAAGCACGCCTACAATGGACGGTAACAGTGACGATGCCTGCCCAAAAGATTCCAGCGTCGCTAGAGCTCTTAGATTGGCATCTGTACAGCGCCGATAGAAGCACGTATTTGGGGTACTATACGAGCGGAGATGTCCAGATTGCGCTGGGGCCTAATACAGAGATCCCTCTTGAAGCTGCTATTAGAGGGCCCAACTTTGAGAAATTACAGCGTCTTCAAGAGGAGTCTCCCCAAGAGACGGCTCTGCTCTTTCAAGGGGTGGCGTTGGTCATGTTCCAATTGCCCCAAAGGGAAGAGCGCAAGAAATTCCCTGTGGCGAGCGTCTTCATGCTTCCGAAGGAGGGCGAATGAAGCTCCTCCGGTGGCTCATTCTTGCTCTTGCTGCTGGGATAGCTGCGGGGGCAAGCTCTGCCCTGCAAACTCAAGAGCTGCTCGACTTCTCTTTTGTGCCGGGGAACATCGCCTATGTGCTAGTAGCTCTTGTAGGGGTGAGCGTGGGCTTGCTTGTCCGAGGGGTGCAGGAGGGGCTCCTCATGGCCCTAGCTATTACTCTTGTAGGTACTGTTACGCTCTTCTTAGCGATCTATCTCCCTAACGTCGAGATCGCGGCAACGGCCCCAGAATTCATTCTACGCTCTGTGTGGTGGGGCGCTCTCTCCATATTTTTCTTAACGATCATCGGTATGGTCGTGGGGCGGATCCTCTCTGGAGAGTAACTTCAGAACAAGACGTTCCAAGGGGCGTCTGAGCTTCGCAGGAAGCGAATCCGACGCCGGACTGACCGGAGCTACCAAGATCGCATACAACCCCGTCCGCTTCGCCCCCCAGATATCTGTGAAGAGCTGATCCCCGATCATGACTGTCTCTGTCGTTTGGGTCTTGAGAAGCGCGAGCATCTTTTTATAGCTGTGCGTGCGAGGCTTGCCCGCGTGCCAGAGCACGGGCCAAGAACTAAGCTGCTCTTTCAGATGAGTGCGGTTCTTTCCCCCGTCGTTACTGAGAAATCCTACAACAAAACCCCGAGCGCTCAGCTCCTGCAAGAAGGCTTGGGCTGACTCCGGCAGAGCACGGCAGCCCCATTCCCCTAAAGTGTTATCTATGTCGAAGATCAGCGCTCGGTACCCCGCACCCCATAAACGCTTGTAGTCAATCGCATAGATTGAAGGGCATATCTCATCAGGGCGAAGGGAACAGAGCAGGCGCTTCACGGCTCAAGTACGATATCCCCAATTGCTACGTATCTCCGGAGTGTCTCCAGCAGGCTCTGAACCTCTGGCCAAAAGTCGGGTGCGACGTAGTTTTTATAATACAGCTTGCCGTTAATGAGCTTCACGTCGCGGCGCGGATTGACTTTATGATCAAATGCCTTGAGGGCACTATCAAAGAAATGCACGTCTTGTTCGGGCAGCTCTACGTAGACCGTGAGCGCTTCTTGAGGTGGCGGAGGCAAATCACTCAGATCGAGCATGGTCGTGCGTGAGTTTCTCTTCGATCTCTTGGGCAAACTGAGCGTTGACGCGCTTGAGCGCCAGCTCTGGATCAAGGCCGAGCTGGCGCGCTCGCGCCACGATCTCAAAGAGTAGCATACCCAAATACTGCTCATCGGGTTCGCTCAACAGTGCTCCAATCGCGGGCGAGGGCTGAACAGAGAGTTCTTTGTTCGATTGGGCAGCGCGCTCTTGAAGCTTGCGCGCCTCGATCAGGGCCGGCAAAGCTGCCTTGACTGACAGTCGCCGTCCCTCTTGGCGCTTGATCTCCTCCCAGCGCCCTTTGATCTGCTCCACATCTTGAGTGGGTTCCGCCCCAAAGACGTGAGGATGGCGCCGGAGTACTTTCGTATAGATCCCCCGCAGCACGTCTTGAAGTGTGAACTTTTTCTGCTCTTGTGCAATCTGGACGTGGAATGCCACGTGTAAAAGCAGATCACCGAGTTCGTCTTGGAGCTCGCGACTGTCGCCGGATTCGATAGCTGCGACAGTCTCGTAAGCTTCCTCGATCAAAAGATTTTTCAGGGACTCATGGGTTTGGGCGCGATCCCAAGGGCAGCCACGCTCCGAGCGCAAGTGCGCCACAAGCTCTACCAACGAACGCAGTTCCAGCTCCGAGTGCGGCTCCATGGTCTTATTGCCGGGAGCAGGGGATCTGTTCCGGCCCCTTGTTGATCCATTCGTCGATAAAGCTCTCGATGCGATTCTCATCATACGACGAGAGCTTATCGATACGCCCCCACGCCGTGAGCACAAGCTGCTTGGGTTCGAGCTTCTCATACGGGGCGACGATCAGACGACAATACTTCTCAGCGTGCTCGTTTTGTAAGCGCTTCACTAGATCCCCCAACTGAGTTATAGTCGTAGCGTCCGTCTCTGGCCCATATTGGATGAGCACAGCACCGCCGCGCAGTGCCCATACCTGAAGCTCTTCAGCGATCGATTCTTGATGCACCCCGAAGGCGATCTCTCCTTCAGCATAAGCTCCTGAAGTGGGCGGCGTCGAATTATACGGCTCATGTTCTTGCCCTACAGAGATGGGCCCGAAGACTTCTTGGATGGGTATGGGCATACCGGGTTTGTCGTCGCTCCATTTGCCCGTGACTTCGTAGAGCATCTGGGCGACTTCGTTCGCTTTGTAATTCGGATTTTGTTCTTTGAGTTTCTCGAGTTGCTCGCGCATGTCGGCGATCTTTTGCTGATTGCGCGCGATAACTGCAAGTTGGTACATCGCCTCTAAGCCATCTTCTCCGAGCTTGCCCTCTGCACCGACCAGCGAGCGCTCTGCGTCAAGAATCTTTTGATAGAGATTCTTCTTCTGGTCGTCGGTCGTCGCTACGGCCAGCCCGGATTTATAGTGACTCTTTGCTTGTTCATACTCGGCGCGGCCCACAGCAACGTCCCCCAGTCCAATGTACGCGTTGAGCGCCTGCTCGGGAGTTGGCCCCTGCTCTAAGATCGCCGTATAGTGTCGCACAGCAGACTCGAAGATATGCTGCTTCTGGTATTGCTTCGCTAACTGGAAGCGCGTTTCGAAATCTTTGGGGTCGAGCTCGACGATGCGCTCCCCTAACTGCTCACGCAGCTCTGCCGCCGCTGTGCGCTTAAAGCCTTCACGATAATTTTTGAGAGCCTCGTCGGTCTGGCCTTGCTTGCGCTGCAAGTCCCCCAGTGCCATATACGCCTCAGCAAGATAGGGGGATTCCTTGATCACTTGAGTGTACTGTTTCGCAGCGTTCTCGAGATCGCCGAGCTCTTCGTAAGCTCGCCCAAGCTTCAAGCGCACGTTGGGGTTGTTCTGGAGCTTGAGCGACTCCAGATAGAGAGTGACCGCGCGTTCGGGGTCGCCCTTCTTGACAGCAATATCGGCCAAGGCTGTTACGATGCGCGGGTCGTCATAGCCGCGCTCGGTGCGCTCCTGCTCGCGCAGTTCCGTATAGAGGGCTTCAGCCTTGTCCCACTCCTCTAAGCCAAAGTATGCCTCGGCCATCTTCTGCTTCACTGTCTTGATCGCTCCCTTGTCCTTCTCCGGATTGAGCTTTTCTAGGGCTTTCTGATAGTATTCGAGAGCGATAGCGTAGTTCTTAAGCGACATCATCAAGTGCCCGTAGAGCCGGAGCGGTCCAGGATCGGTCGGGGCAAGCTCCGTGGCGCGCTTGGTCATCTTGATCGCATTTTGAATGCTCTCCTGGTCCCCAGCGGTGAACAAGAAGAGCCCATATTGATAGTACGCTTGAGGATTATCGGGATCGAGCGCCAACAGCTGATCATAAAAGCTGCGATCCCCCTCGGCAGTCTTGGCTATTTCTAATAAGTGCTGCACGGCCTTCTGTCGATATTCTTTGATCTTCTGCTCAAGCTCTTTGAGCCTTGCTTCTTTGTTTTCGACGTTCTCTTGCTTTTCAAGCTCAGCTTTCTCTTGCTCGGCTTGGCGCAGCTTCGCTTGATAGAGCCGAGCAATATAATAGTCTAAATATCTCCCCAGCTCATCATCGGCCAAGGATCCCTCTTGCAAGAGTCGCTCGTAGGCAGCGATAGCCTCGTCGATCTTCTCTTGTTCCTCTAACTGATATGCTGCGATCAACGGTAACCGCAGCTCAATTCGTGCTAACTCCTTCGCTTGCTTGAGCCACTGGTCGAATCTCTCTACGCGCTGGCGCACTCGGTAATCGCTTGCAATGCTCTCTTTGACTTTCTCCCAGCTCTTGCGGTCCTCGAGCCGAATGAGCCAGAGCCCCTGGGCCGTCTGAATGAGATCGCTGATCTTGCCCACCTGGAGAGTAGCGATTGCGTCTTGCAGCTCCTTGGGCAGATCCATGAGCGTGAGGTAGCCCATATCGCCGTTGCGGTCCTTGAAGTCTGGATCTTGGGAGTACTCTCGGACCACTTGGGAGAAGCTGGCGCCTTCGACTCTGAGTTTGTCTTTGGCTTCCTGCAGGCGCTTGCGTGCCGCGATCAGCTCGTCTTCAGGGGCATCCGGCGCTATGGGGATGAAGATTCGGCTCACCCGCACGCGCTCTAAAAAGTTGCCCTGCTTAGCCGCTTCGAGCCATTGAGTGAAGAGCGCGTCTTCTTTTTCTCTCATCCAATCGCGGCGCATGTCTGATTGGGCTTGCTCGAACGTGCGCACCCGTTTGTCCTCGACTTTGATGAGATGGAACCCGTAGCGAGTGCGCACGGGGTCGCTGATCTTCCCGATATCAAGAGCAAACGCCGCGTCTTCAAATTCCTTTACCATGACGCCCCTGCCAAACCATCCTAGATCGCCGCCATTCTCGGCGTTGCTCTTATCGTCAGAATATTTCTTGGCAAGCTCAGCGAAGTCCGCGCCCTGCTCGAGTTCTCGCGTAATATTCTCGATCTTCTTCCTCGCTTCAGCGACTTGCTCTTCGGGGGCGTTCTCGTCCACTTTCACTAAGATATGTCGGGCCTTGACCTCAGGAGTCGCATATTTCTCTCGGTTGGCTTCGAAGTACGCTTGGAGCTCGGCCGTCGTCGGCTGGAGATACCCCAAAATATCAGTGATATAACGCGTCTTGTTCTGCTCGATAAACTCTAGCAACTGCGCATCAGCAACCTCGATCTGGCCAACGATAGCTTCTTCTAGAAGCTCTTCTTTCAGTTGTGCTGCGACCTGATCACGAATCTGGCGCTGATAGGCTTGCAGGGAGCTGCCTCGGTCGCGCAAGATGCGCGCCAGTTCTTTTTCGTCAATCCCGTAGCGTTGGCGCAGCATGACCAAGAAATTCTCATACTCTTTCTTGTAACGCTCATCGAGCTTCTTGGCGGGAACGCCAATACCGCGCTTACGGCTCTCTTGGTCTTTGATAGTTCTCTCAATGAGACGATCGATCGCCTGGGCACGCCATTGTAACTGTCTATAAGCCCCGTCTGGCCCTTGGAGGGCCTTCTCAATCTCTGGATTGAACTGGCGTTGCTCATTGAGGATCTCCTGATAAGCTTGCTCGTACTGGTCCTTCCCAATCTTCTCCCCGTTCACGACAAGAACGACGTCTTCTTCCTTAGAGGCATTGCGTGCGCCGGGGTTGAACGCCACTGGTGAAAAGATCACCAGCGCCCCAGCCACGAAACTGATGACCACAGCCCAAATCACGTACTTTCCGTATTTCTCAACAAGTTTGCGTATCGTGTGCATGTTTGTTCACCTCAGAGTGATGAAAAGAGATCCCACCGATTTCCTTGAGCCTTCGGTATCCCTGTATAATAAACATTAAGAGATGATCTGTCAAGCGATGCGTGCGGTTGGTCTAGGGCTTCTGATACTCAGTCTGCTTGGGGTGTGGGGCACAAGCCAGACCACACCGATTACAATAGTCGCTATAGACGCCGGACACGGCGGCGACGATACCGGCGGCATCGGCATAGACAACCTCCTTGAAAAAGATATAGTGCTCAAGATCGCTCATTTGGTCGCTCTGGAAGCCGTGAGCCTCCCCTCTATAAAAATCACATTGACGCGCCACGAGGATCGCTATCTGTCACCCAAAGAGCGCATACAAAACGCTCAAGGCGCACAGCTCTGTATTAGTCTCCATTTAGATTTCTCGTACGATCCCTGGATGCACGGGATCACCATACTTATGCCAACCAAGGCTTCTCAGGCTACGCAAGCTCTCGCTGAAGCGCTCCGTCATAGCATACTAGCGACAACTAAAGGGCTGAGTTGGAAGACCAAGACAGCTCACCTTTGGCTGCGACGCCTGAATATACCCGCAGTGCAGATCAATCTGGGATTTATCACGAACCCTGAAGAGGCGCGAAAACTCAATCAGCTCCCCTATCAAAAACGCTTGGCCCACGCGATCCTTCAGGGCATCGACGACTTTCTTCGCTCTCAGTTTTAACTGACCCACATCAGCCGAGCCAAGTCTGCGCCGTCTCCCTGGCGCGGGGGGAGCTTCAGCACGCGGGTGTAGCCCCCAGCACGCCCTGCGAATTTCGGAGCTACTTCGGTGAAGAGCTTCTCGGTGAGATCAGGGTCTTGCAGCACGGAGAAGGCCAAGCGCCGCGCATGGAGATCGTTGCGCTTCGCCCACGTGATGAGTCGTTCGGCTAACCGCGCACTCTCCTTGGCACGAGCTACGGTCGTGTCGACCTTGCCGTGCTCAATCAGTTCTTTCACGATATTCGCTAAGAGCGCCTTCCGATGAGCAGGAGCTCGATTAAGCTTGCGAAATTTCTTCCGATGCCACATAGCACCTCAACTCCGTTTCACAGACTCCTTCAAATGATACCCAAGCTCTTCGACACGCTCAATGACTTTCTGAAGAGTCTTTTCGCCAAACCCGTGAATATCTCGCAACTCCTCTTTGGATTTCTGTAATAAGTCTTTCAGCGTGATGACCCCTTTGGTCTCAAGGAGATTGCACGCGCGCTTGTCAAACGCGAGCTCTTCTAAGCGCTTGTTGAGTTCATCCGGCTCAGCAGGCACTGGCTCTGCTGCCCCCAAGGGCAACGTGAATAACTCGAAGTGACTGATAAGAATTTGCGAAGCCTGCTGCACCGCTTCGTCGGGGCGGACACCCCCATTCGTCTCAACTTCTAAGAGCAGACGATCGTAGTCGGTACGCTCGCCCACGCGCGTCGGCTCCACTTTGAAATTGACGCGCTTAACTGGGGAAAAGTCCGAATCTACCGCGATAATCCCCAGGGGCATATCCCCTTTCTTGTTGCGCTCCGCCGGACGATACCCCACTCCCGGCTCCACTTCCATGTCGATAACTAATCGTCCATTGCTAGCGACCGTCGCGATCACATGGTCGGGGTTCATCACTTCCAGGCCCCGGGGCAACTCTAAATCCCCAGCTCGGACTACTCCCTCACCTTCGTGTTGCACGTAGACGTGCTTGGGCTCCCCGTCAGTGATCCGAAACGCGATCTCTTTCAGATTGAGAATAATCTCTAGAACGCTCTCTTTGACGCCCTCAATCGTATCGTATTCGTGATATTTGCCCTCAAAGCGCACGCGCGTGACCGCCGCCCCGGGAATAGACGAGAGCAGAACTCGCCGCAAGGCATTCCCCACCGTTGTGCCATAGCCGCGCTCCAACGGCTCCACCACAAAGACCCCCCGATATGGGGTCAAGCCCTCAACTTTAATCTTCGGCTTTACGAGCTCTGCACGCATAGTCCCCTTTCTCCACACTTAGCGGGAGTAGAACTCAACAATGAGCTGCATCTGCAGCTTGTGCTCCAGCTGATCGACCTTGGGACGATCTAGCACGTGGATACGCCCGTCCACACGCTCCAGCCACGCCGGGACAGTTCCGCGCCCCTTGGTCTCTAGTAGAGCTTTAATCCCAGGCTTCTGCGCGGCATTGGGCTTGAGCGTAATAACGTCCCCTGGACGGACTAGAAATGACGGGATATTGACACTACGATCGTTGACCATAAAATGCCCATGAGTGACTAACTGTCGCGCTTGATCCCGCGAAGCCGCCAAGCCCGCTCGATAGATCACGTTATCTAAGCGCCTCTCTAACAACTCGAGCAAGAAATCGCCGGTGACGCCCTTGACGCGCTTGGCTCGCTCCACGTATCTTCTAAATTGCTCCTCGCGCAACCCATAGATGCGCTTCGCTTTCTGTTTTTCGCGCAAACGAATCCCGTACTGACTGAGCTTGCCAAACTTGCGCTGGTGCATCCCAGGCGCGTAGGGCCGTCGCTCTACGGGGCATTTTTCTGTGTAACACTTCTCGCCCTTGAGAAAGAGCTTTTCCCCTTCACGCCGACACAAACGACACTTCGGTCCTGTATAGCGTCCCATAGCCATTCACCGTTTGCGTTCAGAACTGTGTGACACTGGGGTCACATTCTTGACGTCCTCCACGCGAATACCAGAGCTCTTGAGCGTATTGACGACAGAATTGCGTCCCTGACCGGTGCCGTTAATAGTCACGATCAGGGAACGCACGCCAAGTTCGCGCATCTTCACCAGCAGCGACTCACACGCCAGCTGCGCCGCGTAGGGGGTACCCTTCTTGCTCCCCGTGAAGCCGCGCGTGCCCGGGCTGGCCCACGCCAAGACGTTCCCATCTAAATCCGTCAAGGTCAAGATAGTATTATTAAAAGTCGAGTGGACATGGAGCCGCGCACGATCTACCTTGCGGGCCATCGTTTCACCTCACCCTTACTTGCGCTTGCCGGCCTTGGCCGGGCGCGGACCCTTCCACGTGCGCGCGTTGCTGCGCGTCTTTTGCCCACGCACCGGCAACCCCACCGTATGGCGCACCCCTCGATAACACTTAATGAGTTTCAGGCGAGCGATATCGTTCTGCACTTTGCGGCGCAGATCGCCTTCGACTTGATACTTGGTCTCGATCTCCTTGCGCAGAGCCGTGATCTCTTGTTCTGTGAGATCGCGGACCTTCTTACCCATATCGACCTGTGTCGCTTGGAGGATACGCTGCGCCAAGGGGCGCCCGATCCCATAAATATACGTGAGCGCAATATCGATGCGCTTATTGTTTGGCAAATCGACCCCCGCAATACGAGCCATCTAATTCCTCCTTTAGCATCCCTGCCGCTGCTTGTGCTTGGGGTTCTTACAGATCACCATCACACGCCCGTGGCGCCGCACAATCTTACACGCATCACAGATCTTCCTGACAGAGCTCCGCACTTTCATAGGATCACCTTCACTCGCGATAGATAATCCTTCCATGGCTGAGGTCATAGGGCGAAAACTCCACAAGCACCTTATCTCCGGGGAGGATCTTGATATAATTCTTGCGAATCCGCCCGGAGATGTGACAGAATGCTTCCGTGCCGTCTTCGAATCGCACACGGAACATCGAACCCGGGTAGGCCTCAATCACCTCACCACGACGCTTGATAAACTCTCCCTTGCCAATAAGCCAATCACCTCGAGGGCACGCGCTCCAAGGCCCCACATCCTAAGAGCTCCGGCAACTCCTCTGACGCGCGAATCCTCACCATCGCTTCAAAGTGAGCCGCCGCAGTCGCTCCTGGGGCCACTGCTGTCCAATTATCGTCTTGGACTTCGACTTCAATGAGATCTCTCCCGCTGTTAGCGACCATGGGCTCAATACAAATCACTAATCCATCGCGGAGCAAGGGCCCTTGCCCCGGAGAACCGTAATTGGGCACTTGGGGCTCCTCATGCATCTGGCGCCCGATCCCATGGCCCACAAAATTCGTGACAATCGACAGCCCACGACTATTCACATAGTGCTGAATAGCATAGGCGATATCACCCACGCGCGCAAGATGGCGTGCAGCACGGATACCCTCCCACAGGGCTTCCTGAGCCGTCTGCACCACCAAGAGATCCTCACTCGATCGCGGGGCATCTTCTATTATAACCGTTGTTGCCAGGTCTGCACAAAACCCTTGCCGGATCATGCCAATATCGATAGAGAGCACATCTCCGGGCTGGAGGATCCGATCAGCACGGGGGATGCCATGGACTACCTCGGCGTTGAGCGACGTGCAAATATTTGCAGGATAAACATATCTTCCTACACGATAGCCCTTAAAAGCCGGGCGACCCCCAACTTCAGCGATGAGGCGCCCAGCAAGAGTGTCCAAGGAGAGAGTAGAGACGCCCGCCCGCGCTTCTTCTACTAAGCGCTGCAAGATCTCTTGCAAAAGCTGGGCGTTCTCCCGTAAGATCTCGATCTCTGCTGGGCTCTTGAGCTTCATCGCCATAGATTACTCCAACGCTTGTTGAGCTGCTCGATAGACGGATTCTATATCGCCCTGAGCGTCGATCTCCCGCAACACATTGCGCTTTCTGTAGAACTCGAGTATCGGCCTGATCTCACGTGCATACTGCACATCAATCCGTCTTTGAATGACTTCTGGAGTATCATCCGAGCGCTGCACTAACGCTATCTTGCACTTATCACACAAACTATTGTGCTGAGGCGGGCTCGAGATCAGATTATACACAGCCCCGCATTGCGGACAGACTCTGCGAGCGCTGAGCCGCCGAATGATCTCCTCCCGATTGAGCTGAAAGTGCAAGGCCCGCTCGACGGTCGTCACGGTCTCTAAAATCTCAGCTTGCTTGATATTTCGAGGGAAGCCGTCCAGTACAAAGCCCGTCGCACCTTTGATGCGCTGGCGGATCATCTCCGCGACGAGCTGATCTGGAACGAGCTCACCACGATCCATAAAGCTCTGCGCTTGTAGCCCTAATTCTGTACGATTCTGGACTTCGTTGCGCAACAGATCGCCCGTAGAGATATGGGGGACACCCAACCACGCTGCCAGCCGCACAGCTTGGGTGCCCTTTCCTGATCCTGGGGGTCCCAAAAGTACGATCCGTCGTGCAGTCATAGCTCAGATCCGCCGCCCCAGGCCGCCCTTGGCGATCAAGCTCTCGTAGCGGCGCTCCACCAAGTGCGCCTCAATCTGCTTGATCGTGTCGACGCCGACGCCCACGACGATGAGCAACGACGTGCCTCCCAAGAAGAACGTCGTGAGCCCGCTCGCATTAGTTATGATCATAGGAAGCAGGGCAATGACAATCAAGAAGAGCGCCCCAATGAAGAGCAGGCGGCTCTGCACAGATTCAATGAAATCTGCCGTGGGCTTGCCCGGACGAATCCCAGGCACGAAGCCGCCCCACTTCCGTAAGTTCTCCGCCAGATCGCGCGGATTAAAGACAATCGCGCTGTAAAAGTACGTAAAGAAGAAGATCAGCAACGCGCTCAAGATCATATAGAGCGCGTGCCCGCGCGATAGATCCGTAGAGAGCCAGTTCAAAAAATCGCCGACAACGTTCATCCAATCGCGAGCCGAAGCCCGCACAAACGTAATGCCGCGCACCATAGCGCTCTGACCGATTCCATTGAGTGCTATGAGATTGTCAGGGGTCTCCCCAATCGATATCGTCTTGGGGTTATCAGGGGCTCTGTCGGGTTCAACGGGGATAATAACACGGCTGCTGTGTGTCTCAGCAGAACCGGCTTGACGGCGATTGAGCACCTCAGCGATAGCCTGAGCGACTTGTTCACTGGTCTGTTTTTCAGCGAGAGAGATCTGCACGAGGTGGCCGTCAACTTTGACGAAGAGATCCCCTGGTTGGCTCTCCCCGGAGATCTCCAACACGATGCGCCGCTCGGCCATCATATTCGTAATCACGTTGTTCTGATCAAGAAACTGAAAGATCGTCTGGGGGATAGCAAGCAGCGCAACCGCGAAGATAATGGGGATGACGCCGCCCTGATTTACTTGGAGGGGCAAGAAAGTACTATGCCCTCCATAGACGCGCCCTTTGACCATGCGCTTAGCGTACTGAATATCAATGCGCCGTGCCCCAAGCTGGACCATCACGATGACTGCTGTGACTATGACATAGATCGCAAGGAGCAACGGCAACCAGAGAGCGTTCATGGGGTTGGGATTGCTTGTCACTTCGCCCCAGATCGTGGCAAAGTAGCGCGGATAATCTGCTAAGATCCCGATCATGATCAACATTGAGATTCCACGGCCAATGCCGTTTTCCGTGAGGCGCTCCCCTAGCCACATCAAAAACATCGTCCCTGTGGTGAGCGTGACGATCGCGATGAACATGAAGCCCACAAAGCTCTGAGTGGGCTGAACTAACCCTTGATTATAGATGAGATAGCTCGTCCCAGCGGCTTGAATGAACGCAAGACCTACTGTCGCGTAGCGCGTGATCTTGTTAATAACGCGTCGCCCCTCTTCCCCTTGGTCCTGGAGCTCTTTCAGTTTAGGAATGACCGCGACTAATAAGCTTAAGATAATCGACGCGTTAATGTACGGGATAACCCCCAAAGCGAAGATCGAGAAGCGCTCAAGCGCCCCTCCTGTGAACGCGCTCAAGAACTGCCCTAGCTGCCCTAACTGCTGAATGAAGAGCTTGATCTGATTGGGATCGACGCCGGGCACGGGGATCCATGCCCCCAACCGAAAGACTATAATGACCCCAAGCGTAAAGAGAATGCGCTTCCGGACTTCTGGGATCCGAAATGCCTCAAATAACCCTTCAGTCATAGCTTACTGGTCACTTCCCTGACGCCTTCTTTGGGGTCTCTGTGGGAGCTTCTTCGGACTGCTCCTGGGGGAGCAAAGCGATCGCCTGGCCCCCAGCAGCCGTGATCTTCTCTTTAGCGCTCTTGCTGAATTTATGAGCTTTTACGATCAGTCTCTTGGAAAGCGGGCCATCGCCGAGAATCTTCACGCCGTTTCTATATTTTTTAATGAGCCCATGCTCTTTGAGAACCTTCGGGGTGATCTCTGCGCCATCGGGGAAGATCTCATTCAGTTGGCCGACGTTCACGTAAGCGTAGCTCTTTCGCAAAATATTCTTGAACCCGCGCTTGGGCACGCGCTTCCACAACGGAGTTTGACCGCCTTCGAACGCCGGCGGCATCCGGTACCCCGACCGAGCCGTCTGCCCCTTGCCCCCACGAGTCGAGTACGTCCCATGACCTGAAGCGTTTCCCCGGCCGACACGCTTGGGCTTCTTCACGCTCCCCGGTGTAGGACGCAGATCACTGAGCTTCATTGCAAGACCTCCTCGGGCTTCTTATCGCGGAGTCGCGCTACTTCCTCAAGCGTCTTGAGGCGTCGCAGCCCGTCAAGAGTCGCCTTTGCCAACGTTAACGGGTTCGTAGACCCTTGAGCTTTCGTCAGAATATCTTTGATACCGGCAAGCCGACAGATCGCCCCGACCGTCCCGCCCGCGATGACCCCAGTACCGGGGAAGGCCGGCTTGAGCAGGACCCGCGACGCTTTAAACTCTCCCCAGATCTCATGAGGGATCGTGCGGTCCTCCACAAGCGGGATCTGAATGATATTGCGCTTGGCGTCGCGGATCGCTTGCTGGATCGCCGAGGGGACCTCACGGGTGTTCCCCTTGCCTAAGCCGATCTGCCCCTTCCCATCGCCGATGACCACCACAGCGCGAAAGCTCAAGTTCTTTCCGCCCTTGGTCACCTTGGCTACGCGTCGCAGATCGATCACTTCGTTCTCGAACTCTTCAGCTCGACGCTCACCACCACGCGCTCGCGCCATATCTCTTCCTCCCTTAGAAGTTCAGTCCGGCTTTGCGACTGGCTTCTGCAAACGCTTTGATGACCCCATGGTACGGATAGCCAGCACGGTCGAAGACCACAGTCGTGATGCCTTTTGCTAACGCACGTTCAGCTAATATCTTCCCTAAGGCCTCGGCAGACTTGATCGTCCCGCCTTTGAGATTTAATTCTCTCTCGAGAGTGCTTGCCGCGACTAGAGTCCGCCCGACCGTATCATCGATCACTTGAGCGTAGAGATGCTTTAAGCTCTTATAGACGCACAAGCGCGGACGCTGCGGCGTCCCAAAGATCTTCTTACGGATCCGTTGATGCCGCCGCTGCCGTCGCTCATTACGACTGACTACCCTAATCATAGAATGTGTCACCCGGCCTTCGCCCCGCCCGCGCCGCCACCAGCAAGCTTCCCTTCCTTGCGCCGGATTTGTTCATCTTTGTAGCGAATACCCGTGCCCTTGTACGGCTCGGGCTTGCGCAGGCTGCGAATCTCCGCCGCAACTTGTCCTACTAACTGTTTATCCGGGCTAGTGAGGATGATCTCAGTCTGGTCTTTCACTTCAGCCTTGACGTTGTCCGGGAGTTTATAGATTACTGGATCGTGAAAGCCGATCTCCAAGACTAACTCCTTCCCTTGGAGCTTGGCACGATACCCCAACCCCACCAGCTGCAGGACCTTCGTATAGGGCTGCTGGACCCCTTTCACCATGTTCGCAAAAAGTGCCCGATACAAGCCGTGCCGCGCCTTGAATTCTTTCTCGTCGCCCTTACGCGTGACAACAAGAGTGCCATCGGTCATCTGCACGCTCACATACTCAGGCTCATAGCGCTGCACGAGCTTGCCCGCCTTGCCCTCGACAATGACGCGATCGGCCTCGATCGTCACCTTGACGTCTTTGGGAACGGGAATGGGCTGCTTACCAATTCTAGACATAGCCTACCACACCTTGCACAGAAGTTCTCCACCCACGCGCTTTTGGCGCGCTTGTTTGCCGGTCAAGACCCCAAGAGGGGTACTCAGGATAGCTATCCCCAAGCCGCTGCGCACCCGGGGGATTTCATCAACCCCTACATAAATGCGCCGACCCGGCTTGGACACCCGCTCAAGCCCCTCGATGACAGGGTCTTTGCCGCGCTTCCCTTTGTATTTCATTATGATGACTAGATCGCGCTTCTTCTCGCCCTCAACACGATAATCTTCGATGAATCCCTCTTCTTTTAAGATTCGGGCAATCTCCGCCTTGATATTCGAATGCGGCACGCGCACTTCACGCAACGCGCGTGCATTCGCGTTCCGAATAGCTGTCAGCATATCAGCAATCGTATCCATAGGATCCCCTCACCATGTAGCCTTGCGGACTCCGGGCAGCTCGCCCCGATGCGCCTTGGCGCGGAAACACAAGCGACAGAGCCCAAAATCCCGAATAAACCCGCGACGACGCCCACAGATGCTGCAGCGCCGCACCAAGCGCGCCGAGAACTTCGGGGGTCGCGCTACCTTCGCTATCCACGCAGTCTTTCCCATGTAATAGCCTCCTTACTAATCTCTAAAGGGCATTCCTAAGGCTTTCAGGAGATAGTATCCTTCTCGGTCGGTCTTCGCTGTCGTCACGATACAGATATCCATACCCTGGACCTTGGCGATCTGATCGTACTTGATCTCGGGGAAGACCAGTTGATCGCTCAGGCCAAGTGAGAAATTCCCGCGCCCGTCGAACGAGTCCGCGCTCACCCCGCGGAAATCACGGATCGCCGGGAGCACAACTCTCACGAGCTTCTCAAAGAACGCATAGGCTCGCTTCCCCCGCAACGTCACCATACACCCCACTGGGTCGCCCTTGGTGATCCCAAAGTCGGAGATGCTCTTCTTCGCCCGGGTGACGACAGGACGCTGCCCCGTGATCATCATCAGATCACGCACACACCCCTCAAGCTTCTTAGGGTCATCCTTGGCTTCTTTGATACCCATGTTAATCACGATCTTCTCGATCTTGGGCACTTGCATAATATTCTTATAATTCAGTTCCTTCATTAGGTGAGGCACGATCTCCGTGCGATAGCGTTCGTATAACATCATACTCCAGTCACCATACTAATCGAAGGTCTTCTTACACTGCTTGCACTGACGGAGTTTCTCCCCAGTTTCTGTGATGACGAACCCAACACGAGTTGGGCGATCACATTCTGGGCAGATCAATAAGACATTGCTGAGATCGATCGGGCCCTCTTGCTGCACGATCCCGCCCTCTCGATGCTTCGCTGAGGGCCGGAGGTGGCGCGTGATCATGCGCACACCCTTCACAATGATTCTACGCTCTTTGGGGAGGACCTGCAAGACCTCGCCCTCCTTGCCGCGGTCGTTGCCCGCGATCACCCTCACCATGTCACCCTTGCGAATCTTCTGCATCAGAGCACCTCCGGCGCCAAGGAGAGAATCCGTACCATGCCCTTCTCGCGCAGCTCACGGGGCACCGGGCCAAAGATGCGCGTTCCCAACGGCTCCTTCGACGCATTGATCAGCACGACGGCGTTATCATCAAAGCGAATATAGCTGCCGTCCTTGCGCCGATAGGGCTGGCGCGTGCGCACAATCACGCCCTTGACGACAGCGCCCTTGTCGATCTCACTTGTGGGGATGCGCTTCTGCACCGAAGCCACGACGATATCCCCGATCTGGCCCCAGGCCCCACTAGGCTGCCCTAATACATTAATCACTCGGACCTCTTTGACCCCTGAGTTGTCCGCAACCTTCAAGATACTCCGAACTTGGATCATCGCCATCGCCTCCTGTTTAGCGTTGTCCGGGGCGGGCGCGCTCCAACACCTCGACTAAGCGCCACCGCTTCAGCCGCGATAGCGGCCGCGATTCCACTATCCGCACAAGATCGCCCTCATGAGCCTCTTCGTGCTCATCGTGCGCGTAGAACTTCTTGCGCTTTATATAATATTTCTTATACAGCGGGTGCTGTTCCAACGTCTCCACCAGCACGGTAATAGTCTTGGCCATCTTGTCGCTCACGACCCGTCCGATCTTCTCTCGCTTCGGCATAGTCTCTGCCCTCACTGTGCTCGCCCTCTTTGGAGCTGACGCTCCCGTAATATCGTCTTAACTCGGGCAATCTGACGCTTGAGCTGCCCGATTAATGCCGTATTGTCTTGCTGCCCTGTGGCCACACCAAAGCGTACATTGAAGAGCTGACGCTTGAGCTCCCGCTCTTTTTGCTTGAGCTCTTCATCAGTCAGCTCTCGCAATTTCTCTGGCTTCTCCATAGTCTAACGCTCCCCACCTAGTTTGAAACGCTCCCGCAGACGTGTCTTGATGGGCAACTTGTGGTCCACTAAACGCCAAATCTCTTCAGCTTTAGTGCGGTCTACACCACTCATCTCAAAGAGAATCCTTCCCGGAAGCACAACGGCGCACCAGCCCACCGGGTCGCCCTTGCCCTTGCCCATGCGCGTCTCCGCGGGCTTTTTGGTGATAGGCTTATCGGGGAAGATCCGCACCCAGATCTTCGAGTTCTTCTCGAGCTCGCGCACCATGACCGTGCGGCACGCTTCGATCTGCTGCGCCGTGATCCACGCTGGTTCTAGGGCTTGAATGCCGTACTCTCCAAAAGCGACTTCTGAGCCGGCAACAGCTTTGCCCGTCATCCGGCCACGATGGTCTTTTCTAAACTTGCGCTGCTTGGGCGCTAGTAACGCCACGGACCTCACCTCCACGCGCAGGATAGATATCCCCGCGATAGAGCCAGACTTTAATCCCGATCATCCCGTACTTCGTGAGCGCTTCGGCAAAGCCATAATCGATATCCGCCCGGATCGTCTGCAACGGGACTCGACCCGCTTTGCTCTCGATAGAGCGTGCAATCTCTGCCCCACCTAACCGGCCCCCACAGCGGATCTTGACCCCCTTAGCCCCATGGTCCATCACTCGTTGAATGACTTCTTTCATAGCGCGGGGCACCGGAATACGATTCTGAATCCGTGACGCGACATCCTCCGCAATCAGGGTCGCTTCCAGATCGGGATGATCGACTTCTTTAATATAGATCTTTACTTTACGCTTGATGAGCTCTTCGAGTTCTTTCTGGAACTGATCGATCTCCTGACCCCCTTTGCCGATGATGATCCCTGGCCGGGCCGTGTAAATCACGATAGAGACCCACTCTTCCGTGGGCCGCTCAATAGCAATGCGCGCGATCCCCGCCCCGTAATAACGCCGTTTAATCGTCGTTCGGATCGTATGGTCCTCTTTGACGTAGCGCGGGGCATCTTTTTCAAAGAACCAATTGGAGAGCCATTTCTTGTTGATGCCCAGGCGCAATCCGTACGGGTGCGTTTTGTGTCCCATAGCTATCCTTCCTGGCTCTTGACGGCCCCCGGCCGCGGCTCATCGCTCACCACGATCGTAATATGACTCGTCCGCCGTTTCCGAATAGAGACCTTACCTCGAGAACCAGGGCGTAATCGCTTCCAGAAAGGCCCCTTGTCCACACGAACCTCCTTCACCCAGAGAGCGTCTACGTTCATATCGTAATTATGCTCTGCGTTGGCAATAGCCGACTCCAAACACTTGCGCACGATAGGGGCGGCCTTGACGCGGGCAAAGCGCGTCAGGCGCAACGCCTCGTCGACCGGCTTGCCCTGAATCTGTGAGGTCAGCAGCCGGGCCTTTATCGGCGATATGCGAATCCATCTGGCAATAGCCTTCGCTTCCATAGAGCCTCCCCTACTTGGGCGTGGGGACCTTCTTCTTCTTGATGCCCCCATGCGCCTTAAACGTGCGCGTCAGAGCAAACTCCCCAAGACGATGACCGACCATCGTCTCGGTGATGAAGACCGGCACATGCATCCGCCCATTATGAACCTTAATAGTTAGCCCGACCATCTGCGGGGTGATCATGCTTGCGCGAGACCACGTCTTGATCTCTGAGATCTCCCCGCGCTTCAGCTTCTCGATCTTTTTCAGCAATTTGGGATGGACATAGGGCCCCTTCTTCAGCGAGCGCGCCATATCAGACCGTCCCCCCTTTGCGCCGCGAGACGATAAGTCGATCGCTGGGCTTATTGGGCTTGCGCGTGCGCACACCCTTCGCAGGCTTCCCGGAGAAGGTGCGCGGTGGCCCGCCGACATAGTGACGCCCCTCACCGCCCCCATGCGGGTGATCGACGGGGTTCATGGCTGTTCCGCGCACAGTCGGGCGGATCCCCAGATGGCGCACCCGCCCTGCCTTCCCATGGACGACATTCTTATGATCGATATTCCCTACTTGGCCTATCGTGGCCATGCAGTCTTCGGGGAAGAGTCGGATCTCTCCGGAGGGCAGGCGCAGCCGGGCATATCCCCCTTCTAGAGCCAGCACTTGACAAGCCGTCCCCGCAGCCCGTGCTACCTTGCCCCCGCCCCCAGGATAGAACTCAACACAGTGTACCATCGCTCCCACGGGAATTCTCTTCAATGGGAGCGCATTGCCCACACGCGCCTCGACATTCTCCCCAGCCTCGACTATCGAGCCGATCTCCAGATCCAATGGGGAGAGAATATAGCGCTTTTCGCCATCGGCATACTGTAACAGAGTGATCCACGCCGAACGATTCGGATCGTACTCTTTGGAGACGACCTTCGCCGGCACGCCCCATTTATCTCGATAAAAATCGATGATTCGATAGAGGCGCTTATGCCCGCCCCCACGATGCCGGACAGTAATGCGCCCTTGGTTGTTCCGCCCGCCCGTCTTATGGAGCGGTTCTACCAGACTCTTCTCCGGCTCTTTCTTTGTAAGCTCACTGAAGTCTGGGAGCTCCATGTGCCTGCGGCCGGGCGTGATCGGCTTAAACTTTCGTGTTGGCATCTCTCAGATCACCCTTTGCCGTAGACTTCGATCCGCTGCCCTGGAGCAACTTGAACGATAGCCTTCTTCCAGCCAGGGACTTCCCCCTGCTGATAGAACTTCTTGGTGCGCGGCTTGCTCGGCATATTCAATGTCCACACGTTGAGCACCTTCACTTTGAAGATGCTCTCGACAGCTCGCTTGATCTGATTCTTATTGGCCTTGGGATGGACCTCAAAGACGTACTTGTTCTCTTCCTGCAGGCGCCAGCCCTTCTCGCTGATCACGGGCTCGCGTATAATATCTTCGAGAAATTCCATATCAGTTCACCGCCTCCAGGGCACAGCGTGCTTCCAGCTCCTTGAGGGCCTGCTGCGTGATGAGCAGATATCCGTGCTTTAAAACATCATACACTGTGAGTCTATTCGATTCCACACAGGTCGCCCACGGCAGATTCGAAAACGTCTTCTTTACAGGAAGGCCCCATTCTTGCTGAGAGACGACGAGCAAGAATTGATTCTGAGCCCTCTGGATCTCTCGAGGGTCCTTTACCAACCCAAGGCGCGTAAACATCTGAACGCCCTCTTTGGTCTTGGGCCTCTCAAACGCTACTCGGTCTAAGACCCCCAACTGCGCCTCTTGCAGTTTAGCGATCAACGCCGACTGCAGGGCACGGCGCCGCATCTTCTTGGGAAGCTCGTAGTCGTACTCTTTGGGCTTTGGCCCAAAGACGACACCACCGCCTCGCCACAGGGGCGAGCGGCGCATGCCGTGCCGCGCACGGCCCGTGTGCTTCTGCGGCCAGGGCTTCCTCCCTGACCCCACTACTTCGCCGCGCGTCTTGGTCGAGTGCGTCCCCTGACGCAAGTTCAACAGATATATACGCACAGCCCGGTAGAGCAGATCGCGATTGACTTTATACCCAAAGAGCTTCTCGCTCAGCTTGATCTGCCCCACAGGCCCGCCGTCAAACTTGTACAATGGGGCTACAAGCTTGCCTGGAATAGCTGTCGCTTCGGTCATGGTCTTCACCTACTCTGTGGCTTTGCGGATCTCTACGATCCCGTGGCGCGGGCCAGGGACAGCCCCCTGCACGACGAGGACGTTCTTCTCCGGATAGACCTTCAAGACCTTTAGATTTCTCACGGTCACGCGCTCATGGCCCATATGCCCTGGCATGCGCCAGCCCTTGAACGTCCGCCCTGTCGCACGGATTGACCCGATCGATCCTGGGCGGCGATGCCATTTGCTCATACCATGGGAGTCTGGGCCCCCAAGGAAATCATGGCGCTTCATCACCCCGGCAAAGCCCTTGCCCTTGGAGATCCCGCTGATATGAACAAGCTCCCCTTCGTGGAAGAGCGTCACGCCTAGCTCTTGGCCAACTTTAAACTCGTGAGGGCTCTCCACACGAAACTCGCGCAGGACGCGCTTGGGAGCGACACCGGCTTTATTAAAGTGCCCTTTTAACGGCTTGGTGACGTTCTTCTCCTTGACCTTGCCATACCCAAGCTGAATCGCATTATAGCCGTCGGTCTCTATCGATTTAATCTGAGTGACGACCGACGGCTCGGCATAGAGCACAGTCGCTGCGAGGGCCTTGCCCTCAGCGTCGAACCACGTGATCATGCCGAGCTTCTCACCCAAAATCCCCACAGCCATATCACAGCTTCACCTCGATGTCGATCCCCGCGGGCAACTCGATATCCATCAGCGCGTTGATCGTCTCGGAGGTCGGCTCTTTAATGTCTATTAATCTCTTATGGACACGGCGCTCGAAGTGCTCCCGCGAGTTCTTGTTCACATGAGGCGAGCGCAGCACTGTATAGCGATGGACCTCCGTGGGCAACGGCACCGGACCGATGATCTTTGCCCGCGTCTCCAAGGCGGTCTTGACGATCCGCCGGGTGGCATCGTCGACCAATTCGTGATCGTATCCCTTTAAGCGAATGCGAATCTTTTCGCGAGCCATTACCGTCTCCCTTTCAAGATCTCTTCAGCTAAGCTAGTGGGTACAACGTCGTAGTGCGAAAAGCGCAAGTTATACGTTGCTCGGCCCTGGGAGATCGAGCGCAACCGCGTCGCATATCCGAAGGTCTCTGCCAGGGGGATGAGGGCGTGGATGATCTGGGCATTGTGCCGGACCTCCATGGCAGTGATCTGCGCGCGGCGCGCCTGCAGATCGGTGATGATCTCCCCCACGTACTCCTCGGGGGTGACGATCTCCCCGACCATGATGGGCTCAAGGAGGAGAGCTTTCGCCTTCTCAAACGCTTGAGTGAGGGCGCGAGCCGCAGCCGTCTTGAACGCGATCTCGTTGGAATCTACCGGGTGATGCGACCCATAGAAGAGCACCGCACGGATATCTACGATGGGAAAGCCCCCCAATGGACCACTGGCTAACGCTTCTTCGAGGCCCTTTTGCACCGCAGGGATGAACTCCTTGGGGATGACTCCCCCTTTAGTCTCGTCGACAAACTCAAAGCCCTTCCCCCGTAGCAGCGGCTCAAACCGAATACAGACGTGCGCGTATTGGCCCCGTCCACCCGTCTGCTTGACGAATTTCTCCTCGACCTCGACGGGCTCGGCCAACGTCTCCCGGTAGGCTACCTGGGGCCGTCCCATGTTCGCTTCGACCTTGAATTCGCGCTTCAAACGATCAAAGAGAATCTCTAAATGGAGCTCACCCATCCCCGCGATGATCATCTGATTGGTCTCCGGGTCAACCCTATAGCGGAAGGTCGGGTCCTCTTGGGCGAGCTTATAGAGGGCCTCACTGAGTTTATCCTCTTCGGCGTCGGTCTTGGGCTCGACTGCCGCAGTGACGACGGGTTCGGGGAACTCTATCTTCTCCAGGACGATCGGGGCATTGGGATCGCAGATCGTGTCGCCTGTGATGAGCTCTTTGGGGCCGACGACCGCGGCGATATTGCCGGCGAGGACCTCGTCGACCTCAGTGCGCTTGTTCGCGTGCATATGAAAGATTCGGGATATTCTCTCGGTCTTGCCCGTGGTGCTGTTGAGCACATAGGAGCCCTTGACGAGCTTGCCGGAGTAGACGCGCACGTAGACGAGCCGCCCTGTGTACTCATCAGTTTGGACTTTGAAGGCCAAGGCAGCCAAGGGATCATCAGGGGTAGGACGTCGTTGGATCTTTGCGCCGTCGGCGCTCGCACCGTTGACGCTCATGCCCTCTATAACCCCACGATCGAGCGGGCTGGGCAGATAGTCTACGATGGCATCGAGGAGGGGTTGAATCCCAATATTGTTCAGCGAAGACCCAAGCAGGACGGGGATGAAATCGTCAGAAGAGATACACACCTTGCGTATGACGCTCTTGATCTCATCCTCGCCGATAGGCTGGCCTTCTAAGAATTTGGTCAGCATGGCGTCATCGACTTCCGCGAGGGTCTCCACGAGCTTCTCCCGATAGTGCGCGGCTTGCTCGCGATACTCTTCAGGGATATCTCTATATTCGTAGCGGGCTCCTTTGGACTCCGGATCCCACACGATTAATTTCTGTTTAATCAGATCGATGACCCCAGCGAACTGATCCCCTTGGCCGTAGGGGATCTGCAGGGGTATGGGAGTGATCGCGAGCTTCTGGACCATGGACTCGACCGCGGCGTAGAAGTCCGCCCCGATCCGGTCCATCTTATTTATATAGGCGATGCGTGGTGTGCGATACTTATCGGCTTGGCGCCAGACCTGTTCCGACTGGGGTTCGACACCGTCGACAGCAGAGAAGATCGTGATTGCGCCATCGAGGACTCTCAAGGAGCGCTCGACTTCTGCCGTGAAGTCCACGTGCCCTGGGGTATCAATAATATTGATCTGATGATCTCTCCAGAAGCAGGTCGTCGCGGCAGCGGTAATAGTGATACCCCGTTCGCGCTCCTGGGGCATCCAGTCCATCTCGGTATCGCCCTCATCGACGTCACCGATATCGTGAATGCGCCCGGTGTAGAAGAGCAATCGCTCGGTAGTGGTCGTCTTGCCCGCATCGATGTGGGCAATGATCCCGATGTTTCTGATCTTTTGAATATCGTATCCGAGCGATTTCATAGGGGATCACGCAGATCTCTCATGACTATTTACCAGCGATAGTGGGCGAAGGCGCGGTTGGCCTCGGCCATGCGATGGGTCTCATTCTTCTTCTCTACAGCCTGACCTTGGCCTTTGGAGGCATCTAAGATCTCAGCGGCGAGCCGCTCCGCCATGCTGTGCTCGCCGCGCTCGCGGGCCGCATTGACGATCCAGCGCAGCGCTAATGTCCTTTGGCGGTCTTCTTCGACCTCGTAGGGGACCTGATAGGCCGCCCCGCCGACGCGGCGCGAGCGTGTCTCCAATTTGGGCATACAGTTGGCCATCGCCTTGAAGAAGACTTCTAGAGGGTTCTCACCCGTCTTCTCTTGAATAATATCGAACGCTCTATAGACGATGCGGCGCGCGAGCGACTTCTTGCCCTCGCGCATCACGTAATTGATGAGCTTTTCGACGATAGGGCTCCCGTAGCGTATATCTGGGGGGACGGGCCGCCCTGGGATCACGCGATCTAGCACGTGTTGAGTCATAAAGGATCCGCTCCGTTAGCTGGCGGCAGCTCTGGCGCTGGCTGCGCTCCGCTTGACGCCGTACTTGGAGCGCCCTTGCTTGCGGCCTTCGACGCCCGCGGCATCGAGGGCCCCGCGGATGATATGGTAGTTGACGCCGGGCAAGTCTTTCACGCGGCCTCCGCGCACGAGCACCATCGAGTGCTCTTGTAAGTTATGGCCCTCGCCGCCGATATAGGCGGTGACCATCTGCTTATTGCTCAAGCGCACGCGGGCGACCTTACGTAGCGCCGAGTTGGGCTTTTTGGGCGTCTTAGTGAAGACGCGCACGCAGACCCCGCGCTTCTGCGGGCAGTGCTCCAGCGCCAGCGAGCGCCGGTTGATCTTCTTGATCCGTGTGCGCCCATAGCGCACCAGCTGATTGAGTGTCGGCATAGTAAACTCCTTACCTAACTAGGTTGCTTGGCAACGCTGGGAAAAGGCAATGAACCTCTAGGGCAAACCTAATCCCTAGTGTGGGCTATTATAAAATATAGGCCCTTTCCTGTCAAGGGATAGTAACGCTCTTTGCAATTTGCCCTGTAGTGCGTTATGATAGCACATTCGACAGCTCCCTGCAAGTGGGCAGGGCAGCCCCAGCAAGCAACAATGCTCTTGAAGGAGGAGCGTATGCAACATTCGACTCTGATGAAACGAGAAGACTTAGGCAAGAGATTTCAGCGCCGCTGGGTGCTCATCGACGCCAAGGGGAAGACCCTAGGACGCCTAGCGTCGCAGATCGCTAAGATCTTAATGGGCAAGCATAAACCCGAATACACCCCGCACGTCGATACCGGGGACTATGTCGTTGTCGTTAACGCCAAAGAGATCAAGGTGACGGGGAAGAAGCGTGAGCAGAAACAATACTTTCACTATTCGGGCTATCCTGGGGGCATTCGGGAGTGGACCTTTGAGCAGCTTATAGAAAAACATCCGACCAAGCCCATCGAAGAAGCTGTCAAGAACATGCTCCCCAAGTCGGTGCTTGGTCGGCGGATGCTGAAGAAGCTCAAGGTCTATCCCGGGCCGGAGCATCCTCATCAAGCCCAGAATCCTCAGCCCATAGAGGTGTAGACGCCCACTCACCCAGGGTGTACCGGACGTTCACATCTTGTTGATGAGCCGGCGACTTTAGTCGCCGGTTTCTTCGATATTTGGTACACTCGATGTGTCATGTGGGTTTTCTTCAAGCTTGCTGCGCGCAATCTCCTGCGCAACAAGCGCCGCAGTACGATTACGTTCGTCGCTATCGGGCTGGGATTGGTATTGGTGCTCTTCTTCTACGGCTTCATCCAAGGGGTAGATAAGCAGTTCACAGATAATTTTATCAAAGCACAGACTGGACACATTCAAATTCACGCGCGCGGCTACCAAGAGAAATCACGGCTCATGCCCGTGGATATCGCTATCAAAGACTATCAGAGCGTCATCCAGAAGCTCGCTGAGCTTCCCAGAGTAAAAGGCGTCTTCCCCAGGCTGCGCTTCCCTGTGATTATCAGTACTGGCAGCGAGAGCTTAGGGGTATTAGGATTGGGCTTCGATCCCCAAGCAGAACGCGATGGCATCATTGCCACGAAGATCGTCCAAGGGGAGTATCTGTCAGACAAGCCCGGCTATGCGCTGATCGGGACACAACTCGCCAAGGATTTGCACATTGGTGTCGGCGATCTCTTGACATTGGTCGCTACGACCCCTAAGGGGGCGCTCAACTCCATTGACGTCGAGATCAAGGGGATCTTCGCCACGGGCTACAGCCAGATAGATAACTCTGTCTTAGCGTTGGCGCTACCCGATGCGCAGAGGCTTTTGCGCATGTCTGGGCAAGTCACAGAGATCACGCTGATGCTCGACGACGCGGACCAAGCTGATTCAGTCGCCCAGATTATTCGGGCGAGATTGAGCGACGACGACTTTGAGGTGCAGACGTGGCGTGAGCTGGGCGCAGCGATCTTTGAGCTTCTAGCAGCGCGGCGCCAACTCATCGCGATCATTTCGTTTGTCGTGATACTGATCGCGACGCTGGGGATCGTCAACACGATGTTAATGTCAGTCTTTGAACGAGTGCGCGAGATCGGGACATTGATGGCACTGGGGATGACGCCTGGGGAGGTTCGCTTGCTCTTTCTCTTAGAGAGCGCGATCTTGGGGGCAGCTGGCGGGCTGATGGGGGTTGGGATCGGCGGCGCGCTGCTCAAATATTTCTCGGTCGCAGGGATCACGATCACGCAAGCGTCGCAGCTTGTCAACGTCCCTATAGAGACGACGTTCTATGCGGAGTTCTCGTGGAGAACGTTGGGGGTGTTCTTTGCGCTGGCGCAAGTTGTCGCAGTGCTCGCGGCGCTCTATCCGGCGTATATCGCGTCCAAGCAAGAGCCAGTGCAGGCTCTCCGGCATGTGTAGACTCACGGAAAGCACAGAGATGGACACGGAAGGCACGGAAATTGAGTAAGTAAGAGAGAAGGAGGCGTACTATGAACGTAATGCGCGTTGTTGGGGTCGTTCTCGCAGTGGGACTTATAGCCCTCAGTGTAAGTTTGGCCCAGCAGCCTTCGGCCGAAGAGATTTTAAAGAAGTCTGTCGAGTCGAGCTATCCGGAGCAGTTCGTCTCAGTGAATAAGTTAGAGAACTTCGAGAAGGGCGAGCTTTCGAGCGCCTATGAGCTTCGGGTCTTCAAGAAGGGCAGCGATAAAGCGCTCTTGGAAGTGCTCGCCCCCGAAGAGGCCAAAGGGCAAAAGATTCTCCGAGTCGGTGATGAGGTCGTCATTCTCTTTCCCGAAAATTGTCGGATCGTCCCCTTGAGCGCGCGGCAGAACGTGCTCGGCACGAGCTTCACCGTCGCTGATGTCTTAAGAGTAGATTTGGTCAAGGACTACAACGCCAAGCTTGTGGGCACAGAGAGAGTCCAAGATCGCACTGCGTATAAATTAGAACTGACGGCCAAGGACGAGACCGTGCCCTTCGCGCGGATTCTCTACTGGGTAGATACTGAAAATTTCTTGCCCTTGAAGGCTGAGTTCTACACTGAGACGGGGAAGCTCTTGCGGCGTGCTCTTTATGAGGAGCGCAAGCAGCTTGGCGGCGCCCTGCGTCCCAGCAAAATTACAATAGAAAACGCGCTCGAGGCCGGCACCAAGACCGTGATGACAATTCTAGAGATGGAGATTAGGGATCTTCCGGACTCGATGTTCACCAAAGAAGCGCTCTTAGAATCGTGCAAGAAGCCATGAGCGACGTTGTCGTTCAAGTTGAGAACGTCACAAAAGAGTACGCGCTGGGGCGCACGGTGGTCAAAGCTCTGCGCGGCGTTTCGTTGGAGATTGCACGCGGGGAGTTTTTATGTATTGCTGGCCCGTCAGGGTCGGGCAAGACAACCCTGCTGAATTTAATCGGGTGTCTGGACAAGCCCACGTTGGGGCGGATCGTCCTTGAGGGACAGGACGTCTCGAAGCTCTCGCCCAAGGAGCTAGCCTGGGTGCGGCGGCGGCGCTTGGGGTTTGTCTTTCAGACGTTCAATCTCGTCCCGGTGCTCACAGCGTATGAGAACGTCGAGCTGCCTTTGCTTTTATTGGGTGTTGGAGCAGCGGAGCGCCGCCGCCGCGTGCGCGAGCTCTTGGAAGTTCTAGGGATCGGCGATCTTGCGCATCATCGTCCTGATGAGATGTCCGGCGGACAACAACAGAGAGTTTCGATAGCTCGGGCGCTGGTCACCAATCCCGCCTTGGTGCTCGCTGACGAACCGACGGCCAACCTCGACTCCGAGACAGGGAAAGCGATTATCGAGTTGATGCATAAACTCAACAGAGAGCGCGGGACGACGTTCGTCTTCTCGACCCATGATCCTAAAGTGATGGAGCGCGCCTCGCGAGTAGTGCCGATCAGAGATGGGCGGATTGACCATATTTGATAATCAACGCCTTTATAACTGAGAGAGATCATACTCTCCCTGGCTGAACTACGTTAAGCTATGGGTACGAAGAAGCGAACACCACACTATGGAGGTAGAGTCATGTCGCGGTTCTTACTCTGCACACTCATCACGGCTTTGGTAGCTTTTGAGAGCACCACAATGTTGGTCTTGCTGGTCCGTTTTGGGAGAGACTGCCCAGCGAGAGCGAGATTCAGCAAGCAGTAGCACAATTCACGGTACCTAATAGATCGATTGTGGGCTTGCGAGTCTTTAAATTTCATGACCCAGCGTACTTGGATGACCCGATCCGAGCCAATGGCGTTGGGCTAGTCTATCAGGTGCCCAACCCAGACTATGACCCGGCCAACGAGAATCAGCCGGATCGTGAATGTGGTTTAGCAACTCTCACCTGGTGGCCTGAACGCGGTTGGATTTTCGTTGATGCTAGCGGTGGCCGGGTGCTATGCTTTTCGTCAACTGATACGTTAGATGCTTTAGTCAATCGATTTGTTGGCACGCGATACCGGCTCGGTTGGGTGGGAGAGACTCCAGGGGAGAACCGTCCCCCTCGAGTGCGATTGAGTTACTCCCCTGCCAATCCTACGCCCACCGATACGATCTACTTCCATGCCGATGCTTCCGATCCCGATGGAGACTCGCTGACATACCGATGGTTCCTCAATGACGTCGAGCAGAAACGCGCGACTGCTCCCAGCGTCCAATGGGCTAACCCAAGCCCAGGGACGTATACGATGCGCGTGGTCGTCTCCGACGGTAAGGGCGGTATGGCCGAAGACAGCGTAGAGTTCACCGTGCAAGCTGTGCAGCCACGCTATGTCCTCATGCCCGGGATAGGAGATCTTGAGGGAGAGGAACCCATAGCATTTGTAAAAAGGGTCGAGATGGACGGCAAGGTCACATACGAATCGATGCCCGGAACTCCCCTGTACAGAGGGGCTTTCGTCAAGACCGGCCCTGGTGTCGAGATAAGGATCGTGTTCCGTACCGGCGCCTGGACGCGAGTGAAGGAGAACACCTATTTCGAGATCCGGGAGGAGAGGTTTGTACAAGCTGACATGGTCGCGGTGTTCACTCGGCTGGTTGAGGGCATTATAGATTTCTATACAAAGCCGACACGCAACGAGAAGTTCGAGATCGAGACGAACATGGTCGTTGTCGGGATCAAGGGCACGGAGGTGACCATTGAGCATATATCCGGCGTCACAACAGTGACGGTTACAGAGGGCGAGGTTGAGGTAACAAATAAAGCAACTGGTGCGGTTTCAACAGTTCATGCTGGTGAGACAGCCCGCTTTAGCAGCACGACACCACCCCCACCTGGCGCCAAGACCATCGAGCAAGCTCTGGACCAAAATAACAATAAGATCATAGACGACTTTGAGATGCTCCAAGCGTTACAGTATTGGATCAAGCAACAGATAGTGCCTGGCACGAACAGGACCATTGACGACCTAACGATGTTGGCACTCTTGCAGAAATGGATCAAGGGGACGCCGATTCAGTAGGTGAGATGTAGATCCAAACAATCTCACCTTGAAGGCGTGGCCGCCAAGGGCTGTTCTCCCATTCAGCAAGCGTATAGATCAGCAGGTCCGCAGGGATGGGCAGCTCGCTCGTGTCCCAGCAGGCTGCCCGCCTTTCAAAAGACTCTGAGGAGGACTCAACAATCACGATAATGTCGAGATCGCTTCCCACGCCCCAGTCCCCACGCGCATAGGAACCGAAGTAGCCAATGCGTCGCACTTCAGGATGCTTGCAAGCTGCGTGCTCAGCCCAGCGACGCACAGCCCGAGCAACCGTGTGAGCATCAGGCCATCTGAGCACGGACGAATTCAAGGATCTCACGGGCATATCGGATTGCCTCCTCGCTCTGAAGGGGGCCATAGTGCTCGAAGGGCGCTCCCTCAGGATGGCTGTTGGGATAGCGCGGCGGGATATAGAATGTGTCAAGGACACGAGCCTTCTCGATCAGCGTATCGGGCACATGAACGCTTTGAGGTAGCTCTTGAAGCAAGCGCGCGACGACATGCCCCCAAGCCTCTTGGCCATGAGAGAGATGGAGCGCCTTGACGGCCTTCTCCGCAGCTTGCTGAGCGATAAAACACGCCCACTCATGCCAGCCCCCTCGGTGAGAATCTTCTGCCTGGAGGAGATCACGTTCAGCTTGTTTGAGCCAGTCTTGCGCACGGCTGGGCATAGTGTTATTATTATAACACTGTGAAACGTTCAAAGCGAACGAACAGGAGGAATCCATCATGATTGTCGTGGCCAATCGCATCCCCGTTGCTAAGGGCTATGAAAAGCAGTTCGAAGAGCGCTTCAAGAACCGTCAAAGGCTCGTTGAGCAGATGCCAGGGTTCATTAAATTTCAACTGCTCAAGCCCATCCAGGGAGATTATTATATTTCAATGACGTACTGGGAAAGCTACGAAGCATTTGAAAACTGGACGAAGAGCCCAGAATTTGAAAGAGCCCACTCGGCCAACCCGCCCCCACCCAAAGAGATGTTCACCGGCAAGAATATCTTGGAGATTCACGAAGTGATCTTACACTCAGAGGATCGCTGAAAGCGCTCGCGATAGAGCGCCACGGCGCGCTCGATCTCGATCTGGGCAGCCTGAGCATCTTCCCAGCCGACGGGCTTCACGCGCACCCCTTCCAAGTCTTTATAAACTTGAAAGAAGTGCTCGACTTCTTTGAGGAAGTGCTGGGGAATGTCTCCAAGGGCGTGATAGTCTGCAAAGATCGGGTCGCGTGCGGGCACAGCTAAGATTTTCGCATCGGGCACGTCGCGGTCGAGCATCCGAAAGACCCCGATGGGGCGGGCTTCAATAAGACACCCGGAAAACGTCGGCTCGTTGAGCATTACTAAAATATCTAACGGATCGCCGTCGTCGCAGAAAGTCTGGGGAATGAACCCGTAGTCCCCCGGATAGTGCAGCGACGAGTAGAGCACGCGGTCGACTTTGAGCACGCCCAGTTCTTTGCTAAACTCGTACTTATTGCGACTCCCTTTGGGGATCTCTATGAACGCATGGACGACGTGCGGGACGTGCGGGCCAGCGGGTAAATCATGCCACGGGTTCATAAGTGTTATTGTATAGACTAGTGAGCTTTGGCGCTAGGTGCGGGTATTTCGTGTGGCCCAGAAAGCCCCTACACCAAGCACTCCAAGGATAAACAGCGAAAATGCAGTCTTGTCAAGATGCAACGCCCACTCTGGTTTAGAAAGCACTTGCTCTGCACATTTATCCCATCCCTCCGCTATGAGCTTCATCCCGGCAAGGGCCACGATCACATACGCGACAGTTTTGAATCGAGGGTAGCGTTCTAAGAGACTGACAAAGAAGCTCGCGATCAACCGCAACGCCGCGATGCCTAAAAAGACCCCGGTGAAGATCACCCACAGCTGATTAGATAGAGCTACTGCGACCAAGACCGAGTCCACAGCAAAAGCAAGATCCATCAGCTCGACTTGGGCGACTGTGCCCCAGAATTGGTGGGAAGAGGGCGTAGTGTGTGCATGAGGCGTCTCTGTGCGCCCCTTGAAAAAGTATTTGAGGGCCACAGAGAGCAAATACGCCCCTCCAAGAGCTTGGGCCCACCAGAACTTTATAAAAAACGCGGCAAACGTCAGCGCCAGCCCGCGGAACACATAAGCCCCCACAATCCCATAGAAGAGAGCCTTGCGGCGCAACGATACGGGCAGCCCCTGCACCATGATCCCCAATATCAACGCATTATCTACGGAGAGGATGACCTCAAGCATTACTAAGATAGCGATGACGACGATGATCTCCATATCGTGTATCTACCTTTCTCTTCTTTCTCCAAAAAGAAAAGACCACGAAGCGTGGTCTCGCCTAGGTTTTGCACCTTTGGCCGGCCGGGAGAAACTCTCCGTGCTGACGACCGGCCAACTTACTTATGTGAGGCTACTCCCCACTAAAGTAAAGCTTACTATGATTTCAGAGCCTTGACAAGTTGCTCGTTGCAAGCTTTGGTATATAATTCTAAGTCACTCATATGAACGCTTCCGTGCCCAGATCGGGGTTGCCGACTTCTCCTGCTCGTATTCTCGTGCTCGGGTTTGGAAGCCTCATCAGCGAGGAACACTGCTGTTACTCCTTCCGCTTGCGAGCGCACCAGGCCGATCAGTGAGCTTCATGGACGCGCTCTTTATCGCTACTTCGGCTGTTTGCGTCGCAGGGTTGGTCATTAAAGATATATCAACGGACTTTTCGCTGTTCGGTCAGCTAGTCATCTTGCTCTTGATTCAGATTGGTGGGTTCGGGTACATGACCGTAGCCACTATGCCTGCCCTGCTGCTGGGACGCAAGATCGGTCTGAAAGAACAATGGATCCTGCAAGAGGCGCTCAATCTCTTGAACTTGGGGGGCATCATGGAGTTTCTCTGGGGTCTCATAAAGATCACGCTGCTCTTCGAGGGTAAATGCCGGGTTCTCGCTCTTCTCTACGAACTTGGTTGCGTATCGCGACGATCTTGCGGTCAATCTGATCATCACAACGTTGATTATTCTCGGAGGGCTGGGGTTCGTCGTGTATCGCGATCTCTCTTGTAGACAGCTCTCTCTTCACACAAAGCTCGCCTTGATCATGACGGCGAGCCTCATCATTGGCGGCACCCTGCTGTTCTTTGTGGCGGAAGTACAAAACCATCAAGCTTTTGCATCGCTGTCCTGGCCTCAGCGAGTGTTGGTCTCGTACTTTCATGCAGTCAACGCGCGCACCGCGGGATTTAATACAGTTGATCTCGCACAGCTTTCTAGCGTAGCGCTGTATATTTTGATAGTCTTGATGTTCATAGGGGCATGCCCGGTGGCACCGGCGGCGGCATCAAGACGACGACGTTTGGCACCATCGTGCTCGACTTGTGGACCTCGCTGCGCAGCCAGGTCGAGGTCACGGTTTCCATCGGAGGCTACCGGCTGAGACCGTAGCCAAAGCCTACTTGATCGCAGCGCTGGCCTTCTTTTGGCTGTCCGGGGTAACGGTCCTATTGCTCGCTATAGTTTGTAGGACGAGTAGGGCCGGTGAGGCTGGGTGCACAACGCGGACGTCGCGGTCGTGAGCATGGGGGATGACCTCGAAGCCCAGTGTGCTCAGTGATCGCTATCAAGAAGGGCTCTAGCAGTATCAACCTTAATCCTGCACTGCAGGATCGCTGCGCAATTGGGCTATTCCCTCGCGCAGACGCTTCAAGCCCTCGCGCAGCTGCTCCAGCGACGTCGCGTAGGAGATCCTGATAAACCCTTCAGCGCCGAAGGCCGCGCCGGGGACGACCGCGACGTGCACACTCTCTAGTAGATACCGTGCGAACTCAGCGGAGTTCGTGATCTGCCCATTGAAGCAGCGCTCGACGTTGGGGAAGACGAAGAACGCCCCCTGGGGCACCGTGAACTCCATCCCTTCAATCGTGCGCAGCTCGTGCAGCACGAACTCCCTTCGTCTGCGATACTCCGCGAGCATCTGGGCGATACACGATTGGTCCCCCGTCAAAGCCGCCAATGCAGCCTTCTGCGAGATAGACGACGGATGCGAGGTCGTATGGCTCTGAATAGCCGCCATCGCTTGCGTCAGCTCTGTGGGCGCGACCGACCACCCCACGCGCCAGCCGGTCATCGCGTAGGTCTTCGACGCGGAGCTGACGGCAATAGTACGCTCCGTATCGAACTCGACGGCGCTGACGTGCTCCCCGTCGTAGAGAAACTTTTCGTAGCACTCGTCGTAGATCACCCAGAGCCGATGTCTTTGAGCGAGCTCGATGATCTTGTGGAGCTGCGTTCGGCCGAGCACGGTGCCCGCAGGATTATTGGGGGAGTTGAGAATGAGCGCCTTGGTATGCTGTGTTATGTATTCTTGGATGAGATCGGCGCTGAGGTGGAAATCCCTCTCCGGCTGAATAAGAACGGGCTTGGCTCCGACAAGCTTGATCTGCTCTGGAAAACTCACCCAGTACGGGACAGGGATGAGCACTTCATCACCCGGCTCAAAGAGCGCGACAGCGATGTTATACAGGGCTTGCTTGGCCCCGCTGGTGACGAGTACGTTCTCTGCGGCATAGCGCGTTCCATACGCTCTGTTATATTTTTGAGCGATAGCATCACGCAGCTCCCAGATGCCTGTCTCGGCCGTGTATCTGGTAAAGTTTTGTGCGAGGGCCTCTTCGGCCGCACGCTTGATGTGCTCAGGTGTGGGGAAATCCGGCTCGCCTGGTCCCAAATCGATAACGCTTATCCCGCGACGTTTGAGCTCATCGGCCGCGCGCTTGACGGCCAGCGTCGCTGACGGTGTGATCTGAGTCACCCTCTGTGCGAACTTCATGGGAATTCCTCTCTGGTGCGAATTGACCCTTATTCTAGAGCAAAACAGATTGATGAGCAAGGCGCTTCGTAACGCCCATGACTGACAAGCTCACACGTCCCCACTATGGTAAGAAGTACCGGCAGGGGCCAAGGGTCATGCGCCCCTCACAGAAGGAGGTCGATATGAAGAAGTTTTTCATAGTACTTGTCGCAGTGGGAATGAGCGTGACGGCGGCTGCTCAGACAGTAGATGTGACGATCTCAGTCAGTCTTCCGATCACGCCCGCAGGAGCTGCGCTCGATCAAGTCTTCTGCTCGGTGCAAGCTCAGACGGTGATCGAGGGCTGGCAGATGAGTGGACAGCTAGACGTAACTCTGATGCCATTAGCCATGAAGCAGCTTGTCATGATCACGCAAGGGACACTGGCTGGCTTCACTATCGTTGACCAGTCGGTGCTCGATCCCCAAGGCGCTTTTCATGATAGGACTACGGTGAGCACCAAGTATGCCGGGCTTGATCTCTCTGTAGCATTCACATACAACTACACGTTGCTGCCGGAGTTCACCTTCAGCTTTGACAATATAGCCGTAGGGGTCTCGACGAGAACGCCTGAGGGCGTCTTGCTCTCTAGCGTCACGACCATGACCCTGCAGGGGTTCGCCAAGCAAGCCTTCACCATGGGCTTCACGGTCCAAGGGGTCTCGATCACGCGCACGACGGAGCTGACGATGTCTGGCCTCTCCCAAGAGATTTGGCAGATCTCTCTCAGCGTGCAAGAGTGGGCGCTCACGCGCACAACTGTCTACACTGCTGAGGGCTTTGCTTCGGATACTTTGAGCATGAGCAAGCAATTGGGCGACTATCTCTTCGTTGGGACGGCAGCCTTCACCAAGTCAGGCTGGTCCAAGACATTGACCCTGGGACGTGTCTTTAAGGGCCTCTCTGTGGGTAGGTAGTGCTCACGCTCAAAAGCCCAGATGGTAGCCCCATCTGGGCTTTTTTCTTCACAAGTTCTCCACAATTTCAGTATAATTTCTATGCTATGAAGCGCCTTTTCTTTGCTGCGATTTTGGTAACGCTCTACGTCGTGTCAGCCCAGGCGCAGTCCATCTCAGAGATCATTCAGCAGATAGCGCAGCGTGCGCCGGCGATCCTTCAAGCTCAAGACAATGCTGCGGCCGCTGAGCGAGAGCTGAAGCTCGTCCGCCAGAGCGTCTGGATGCCTCAGCTTACTGTTAGTGCTATGCCTATTGGGTTTTCAAGGAGCAGTACCCAAGGCAGCGCTACGCTCTCTCTGGGGCTGAGCTTGCCCACAGGCACAACAGTGCGCTTCAGCTACACCGGAAGCATGAGCTACGCCAACGGCAGTTTCCGAGGTTCCCTCAGCGGCGAAGTGAGTCAGCCCCTGCTTGGCTTTAGTCTCACCGATACAGCGATAGAACTTGATCGCCGACAGGTCGCGCTCGACGAAGCCACACAGACTCTCTCGGAGACGCAGCGCCAAGTTATTCTCAACGCGCTCAGCGATCTCTTAGATCTGACCATAGCTCAAGAGTCTATCGAGATCGCCCAGGCACGAGTCGATCTCAACAGAAAACTGTTGGACGTCGTGCGCAGCAAAGCCCAAAGCGGCCAAGCCGGACAAACAGATCTCTTAGCAGCGCAGATCGAGCTGCGTCAGAGCGAGCTGAATTTGGCAAAGCTCCAGCGCGACTTCGCCCTCGCCCAAGAAAGATTTCTCATGACGTATGGGGTGGAAAAGATGCCCACCTGGCGAGCGCCGACTGTCAAAGAAGAGCTAAAAAGCTTAGCTGAAGTGCTCTTGCATCTAGAAATAACCCCGGAAGTGATTGCTAAGGATGCGCGAGTGCGTCGGGCAGCTCAGCAGATCGCAGAAGCCGAGCGCCTTCTTGGGAAAGCCCAGCAAGAAGCACTCCCCCAGGTCGGGCTGACACTCACGTACGATGACCAGAGCGCCGGCTGGGGCATCGGGCTGAGCGTGCGCCATAGTTTTCTCACAGATCACGCACTCAAGCTTGAGGAAGCTCAGCGGGCTTTCGATATAGCCCAACAGACGCTCAGAGCTACCAGAGAGACTGTCAGATTGGAGCTGCTCGCGCAGCGCAACGCCCTCTACGAAGCGTATAGCCAGCTCGACGTGCTGACCTTGAAGGGTGAGCTCATAGCTCTGCACCAAGCGATGAAAGAGCAGCAGCGGGAGCGCGGGCTGCTCAGCCCTACCGATTGGGAGGAGTTTCTCATCGAGAAGAGGGAATTTGAGAACGAGCGTCGCGCGGCGTTATATAAATTAGCTATAGCGTATCTGAGATATAAGAACTCATGGGGCTTGAGCTTCTCCCTGAAGGAGGTCTTCGATGAGTAGAACTGTTAAATTACTGGGTGGGATCGTGCTGCTCGGCGTGATCGTGACTCTGGGATTTTACGGCTATCAGAGATTTTTCGCAGCCCCGGCGCAGACGAGCAGCGCGCGCAGCAGCGACCGCGCACGAGATTCGAATATCGTGACCGTCACAAAAAAAGACCTCGTGCGCACAGTCGCGGCGTTCGGCGAAGTCTTTCCTAAAGAAGAGATCGTGTTGCGCTTCAAGACCGGTGGCATCGTCCAAGAAATATTAGTTCACGAAGGTGAGCGCGTCCAGAAGAATCAGATACTAGCGCGCTTGAGCAACGCGCAGCAAGAGCTGAAGCTTCTCCAAGCTAAGAACGCCTACGAAGCCGCGAAGATCAGCGCTCCGCCTAGCGAGGTCCAGATCAGAGAGCTTGAATACAAGATCGCTCAAGAAGAGTACGAGTACACGATTCTCAAAGCCCCCTGGGACGGAGAAGTTATCGCTCTTCATGTCCAAGAGGGCGAGAGCGTCACGAACACAACAGATATCGTGACGTTGCTCAACCGCGATGAGATGTTCGTGACTGTAGACATAGACGAGGTCGACATCCGCGAGATCGCGCTGGGGCAGAAAGCACACGTCACCCTTGAAGCCTACCCAGATTTACGGTTCGCTGCTGAAGTGGCGGCTATCAGTTATCGGGCTGTGGCCAAGGGAAGCACGAAAGCCGTCGCGGTGACCCTCAAACTCTTACAGAACGACCCGAAAATTAAGCCCGGCTTTTCTGCCAAGGCGGAGATCATCGTCGCCGAAGTCAAAGATGCCCTGCAAGTCCCGTTGTCGGCGATCCGCACTGTTGGGGGCAAGAGCTTCGTTGCTGTCGTCAAGGGCACAACTGTCGAGCAAGTCGAAGTGCGCGTTGGACTGACGACAACAGAGGTCGCACAAATTCTCTCTGGGCTTCAAGAAGGGGATCGCGTCCTGGCCATCAACGCGACAACGCGACAGAGTCAAACGCAACAGCGTAACGTCCCCGGTATGCCCTTTGGCTTCCCAGGGCGATGAGATTATGGGCGAGCTCTTCCATTTAGAAGACGTCACCAAAGTCTACAAGATGGGCGAGGTCGAAGTCCGTGCCCTCGATGGGGTCAGCTTTGCTATTCAAAGGGGAGAGTTTCTGGCGATCATGGGGCCATCGGGGTCGGGGAAATCTACAGTGATGCATCTATTGGGGTGCTTGGATCGCCCCACATCAGGCCGGATGGTCTTAGACGGCTTAGATTTGCTGAAAGCTTCAGACAATCAGCTCGCGGAGATCCGCAACGCCAAGATCGGCTTTGTCTTTCAGCAGTTTAATCTTCTGCCCAGAGAGAGCGCACTGCGCAACGTCGAGACCCCAGCGATCTATGCCGGGATGAAACGCTCCGAGCGCGTGCGCAGAGCGAGAGAATTGCTCGAGCGAGTGGGCTTAGGGGATCGTCTGTTTCACTTCCCGTCCCAGCTTTCTGGAGGCGAGCGCCAGCGGGTCGCTATCGCGCGGGCGCTCATGAATGATCCTGCTATCGTCTTGGCCGACGAGCCCACGGGCAACCTCGACACCAAGACCGGTGAAGAGATCTTGACTTTGTTCAGAAACTTACATAAAGAAGGGCGCACGGTCGTCTTAGTGACGCACGACCGGCGCGTGGCCGAGTACGCTTCGCGCATTCTGCACATGCAAGACGGGCGCATATTGAAAGAAGAGCGAGTGAACTAAACTATGAGCTTTCTGGAGATGCTGCGCACGACTATAAATAGTCTGAGCGCGCACAAGCTTCGCACGGCGCTCTCGGTCTTGGGGATTTTGATCGGCGTCGCGTCGGTGATCGCGATGATCTCCGTAGGCCAAGGAGCAACGTATGACATTCGCTCGCGCGTCGAGTCGCTCGGCGCAGATCTCGTCACTGTCAGTCCGGCATTTCGCGTCGGACGCGCAGGCGTCGCCAGCGCCCAAATCACAGAGACGTTCACGCTCGAACTCGCTGATGAATTAGCCAAAGCCCCAGCGGTGCGCGACGTCGTGCCCGTCATTCAGACCAACGGGACGATCAAATATCGAGATCGAAATCTTCAAACGACGCTCATGGGCGTGACCCCAGCGTATCCGAGCGTCGTGAATTACCCTGTCGCCCGTGGACGCTTCTTCTCTGCTCAAGATTTAGAGAATTACGCCAAAGTGCTTGTGCTCGGCAGCGAAGTCGCGCAGCAGCTCTTCCCGGATGAAGACCCCTTGGGCAAAGAGGTCGTGCTAGAGCGCGCTGGGACGCGCTTTCTCTTCACTATTATTGGGGTGATGACGAGCAAGGGGCAGCTTGGGTTTGGGCAATACGACAATAGAATTTATCTGCCGGTGACGACTGTTGCCCGGCGCATCACCGGAGATCGTACCGTGAATTTTTATAATTTACGCGTTGCCAGCACCGACCAAGTCGACGAGGCCATCGCTCAAGTCGAGTTTATCCTCTCGCGCAGGATTTCTAACCCTGAAGACTATCGTGTGCGGGCGCAGCAAGATATTATCGAGACAGTCAATCAGAACGCGATCACCATGACGTTCTTGCTAGGCGGGATCGCGGCTATTGCCCTGCTGGTGGGCGGGATTGGAATTATGAATATTCTCCTAGTTTCCGTGGTGGAGCGCACGCGGGAGATCGGGATTCGCAAGGCTCTCGGTGCAAAGCGCCGAGACATTCTCTGGCAGTTTCTGACCGAGTCTGTCTTCGTGAGCGTGCTGGGAGGAGTGATGGGGTTACTTATGGGAGTTGGGGCAGCAGCGTTGATCGCTTCGTTCAGCCGATGGCCGTTGATCGTCCCGTCGTATGCTGTCTTTTTAGCTCTGGGGTTCTCGTTGATAGTGGGGTTGATCTTTGGAGTCTATCCGGCGGCGCGTGCGGCGCGGCTCGATCCCGTCGAGGCGCTGCGATATGAGTAGCTTCTGAAATGCTACTTCCTGAACCCCGGCGGCCAGGGGTAGTCGGGTGGACAGAGGTTGCTCCCTAGATTGTCTTCAATCTCGTTCCCTTCGCCCTTAAGCTGACCTTTGAATATCTCATAAACTTTCCCTTCCCCATACACATACCGAGAGCTTTGAGCTGCAATCCCGCATTCTTCGTTCTGGTTGATCTTGTTGTTCACTAATTCAACCTGAGCAAGGATATCGGCTTCCTCGTGGGGAGTCAACTGAATCCCCGTTTTATTTGCGTAGATCTCATTCTCGATAAGCTGGGCTGCTGCACCTGATATCTCAATCCCGATCCAATTATGGCTCAAGCGATTCTGTTTGAGGATGACCTGAGCCTTCGGATTTATTTGAATCCCTACGCCGTGAGGCATCAGTCCGATCACTGTATTACTCTCCACTGCTGCTTCAGTGGATCCTATCTTTAAACCAGTGCTAAACTCATTTCCCCCACGATAGATTAGCAGATTGTTTCGAATTGATGCTTTTCCTCCAAATATAGAGATGTTATGATGCAAATCGCCAACGATGTGATTGTCCTCCATCACAAGATCGCTGTCAAAGGCTTCTATAGCTCTATCAAAGAAATCTCCGATACGATGGGCTGACATCCCATAAGGGTCGACATGGAAGATAGAGATCCTATTACGGCGGAGAAAAGCCCGCCCTCCTTCAATGAGAACCGCTACCTCAGAACTTTCGGATTCGTAAATATCTTCGTTGTGTATAGAGTTATCTTCCACAGTGGCTGTCCCCCAAATCTGTAAACCTCTAGTCCAGTTGTGGAGGATGCTGTGGCGTAGAGTGAGCGAAGCTCCGCGCTTGACGACAATCCCGTAGTGGGTATTACGAATGATCACCTGCTCTATCAAGGCTTCTGCGCCTTTCTCAACCAAGACCCCTGCTCGCAGCGGGCGCGGAACAAGAGGAGACTCCCATGGTGGATAATCAACCCGTAAGCCTTGAGGGCGAATTTGCAAGCCGCGAATCTGCACCTGTCTAGCTTGTATCACAATTGCTGGCTGACCAACGGTCTTAGGTATCATGGGGATTTCACCTGATACAGATGGGCCGAGTCTTACAATAATCCTCACACCACTTGGTTGCTCCCCTTCAGCAGGCTCTTCCATGAAGAGTTCAAACTCACTTGGCTCGCCTTCTAAAATTGTATCCGGCCCCGCGCCTTGCAAAGTCAGACTCTTACTGATGACCAAGTGCTCTTGGTAGATGCCCGGTGCGATGAGGATCTTATCACCCTCGTGAGCGGCCTCAACAGCTGCCTGAATTGTAGGAAAGTCACGGGGCACCTGCCACTCCTTCGGAAGTATCTCCGGCATCAGTTCACCTCTCAACAGGAGGAGTATACTGAGGATTAGTACCATATATTCTAGTAACTTCATTATACCATTACCTCATTGTCCATACCATAAGCAGCAATGGCAGAAGGGTAGGATCTCCCCTGAAAGCAAGAATAATAGCCCCATTAGCTTTGACACCTATGACAACAAAGCCAAGCGAAACTAAGATGGCTACAGCTTGACTTTCTGTCATGTTTCTAAACTGAACTTCATAAGAGCTTTTAGCGTTTGCTCCAAACCCATCGCACATCCTGACACAATATATAACCATAGCTGGGGTTTTGTCATTGTATTTATTAAGAGCGTTTTGAACTGTTACATCTGATGTTTGCTCAAATTGGATAAGGATTGCTACATGGAAGTCGCCCGGATATCTAAATCTGCCCATGTTTTCGATATAATAAGCATAGTTTGAAAGCTTGTCCAGAATGTCTTGTGCCGACAGCCCCGTATCGGACTTCACCTCAATGAAGGCAACTACCTCTCCTATCCCTGGGATAGGCCTCTGGATAATGAGGTCAATCTCGGTTACATGGCCGGTTACTCCGCGGTAGGGCATAGTCCGGCTCGTCCTCCTTGTCTGGCTTCAGCTTGATCCTTACTTGATGGGCAATCCTCTCGTCATTCCCTTCGCTAGCTATCCCCAGAATCGCTACTTTGTTGGTCTCATCGAACAGGGCTCGTATCTTGCCAATCCGCTTGCCCTTCTGGTGTAGCTTCCCCTCAAACTCTTGGAACTTGGGCTTCTCCCGCAGCTTGCGCAGCAGCTTCTCCACCTTCCCTTGGGGCAGGAATCTGACGACCCGCTCCTCCCCTGTCACGGAGATGTTGAGGGTCTTGTTGCCCTGACGGATCAAGCCCACCGCTGCTGCCTGGCCATTGGTCTTTGTCCAGACGAGATGAGCATTCTCCCCAAAGGGAATGAGCACTTGCTGCCCGCCAGCAAGCTGGACCGCTTGGGCCTCATCGGTATTGATGCCAAAGCCGCGACTCTCTAATTGTGACTTGACTGCTTGCAGCTGGGAATCTGCTAGAGCCTCTTGGAGCAACGCTGAGCGTTCTGGCTCTAGAATTGGGCTGAAGCAGCTGTTAGCAGAGGCGCTTAAAGACTGAAAATTGGCTTCAGAAGATGCTTCAGACTTCAGCGGGGGGGGGTGACATCCTGGGACTTAAAGAGCGAGGTACAACCGACGAGAACTGAAACAAGACCGATGACGATGGTGAGTGTGGCCAGGCGAGCCGTGCGCATAAACTCCTCCTTCTGCGCTCCTTCCCCTGCTCCCTCAAATCTCTGGGGGACATGAGTGGCTTTTGTGGTTTATCACCCTTTATATACCACAAACGGGGAGAAAAGTCAAGCGGATGATATGAAAATCGCGTACAGATCAGAGGTTGAGTTTACTCTGATGAGCTCACCGCCGCCCAAACTTCTTCTCCAACTCTTCGAGTGAGTACGCTAAGACTATCGGTCGCCCGTGCGGGCAACTGTAGGGATTCTGCGTCTGCTTGAGCTGTTTGATGAGTTCCGTCATCTCTTCGGGTCGCAACGGCTTGTTCTTCACCACGGCGGCTTCACACGCGACGCGAGCTGCTAGTGTCTTCGCCAACTCTTCAAGACTCGGCTCGGCTTCGTGCTCCAGTACCGCCAGCACGCGCTCGATTGTTGCTGAAAACTCGCTCTTACTCCAATCACTCGTGAGCACCTGCGGCCAATCGCGCAGAATAAACGTCCCACCACCGAAGTGCTCGATCCCGATCCCTAAACGCTTATCTAAGTCTTCAAGATGCGCCGCGAGCAGCTCGGCTTTATCCAGGGGCATCTCTATCGTGATGGGGATCAAGAGCCTCTGTCGAATGACTTTTCGCTCTCTGAGCTGCGCGAGAAATTTTTCGTAGAGAATCCGTTCGTGAGCCACGTGCTGGTCAACGATTTCTAGGCCCGACTCCGTCTGAACCAAAATATACGTCCCGTGGAGCTGGCCGAGAATGCGAAAGCTAGGAGCAAGCTCAACAGAAGGGGCTTGACGCAGGGCTTCGAGCTCGCTGCGCAGATCGAGCTGTCGTGTCGATGGAGAGGGTACGACTTCACGAGTTCGCGAGTCCAAGAGGCCCTCACCCCGCCCTTGGGCACGCTGCGCGTGCCAGACTTCGTCTGGACTGTTCGCCTTCGCCCGCTCAGGCGGGCGAAGATGAACCCCACGCGCAGCGTTCAGGCGAAGCCTGGGGGTGAGGGCCCTTTCCAAGCGCGGCACGGCATGAGCCGACGTCAACGCTTTGGTGATCGCTTGCTTGACGACCGCTTGGACTTTGATCGGCTCGGCGAAGCGCACTTCGGCTTTCTGCGGGTGCACGTTCACGTCGACAGCCCGCGGGTCGATCTCGATAAACAGAAAGATATACGGATACTGATCGCCCTTGAGCGCGCTCTCATACGCTTGGGAGATCGCGTAATTGATCTGAGTATCTCTGACGAAGCGCCCATTGACAAACAGAAACTGTTCGGTGCGGTCAGAACGCGTTATCTGTGCTGGGCTGACCAGGCCGCGCACGGTGATGCCCGGAATTACCGTGTGGACGTCGAGCAAGGCGCGAGCCAGCTCAGCCGTATAGAGCTGCGCAATAGTTTGACGCAAGTCGCTTGTGGGAGGCAGATCGAGCACAGTTCTCTTGTCGTGTTCCAGACGAAAGTGCACATTCGGATACGCGAGCGCGAAGCGTTTCACCACGCGCACGATGTGAAAGAACTCGGTCTTTTGAGATTTTAAGAACTTTCTGCGCGCGGGGACGTTAAAGAAGAGCTCGTGCACGTCTACGGTCGTGCCGCGTGCGCGTCCGGCGGCTTTGACTGAAAGAACGCGCCCGCCCTCGATCTCGACCTGAACGCCCTCAGCCGAATCGTTGCTCTTGCTGGTGATGACGGTCTTGGAGACTTCAACAATACTTGCCAACGCTTCGCCGCGAAAACCGAGCGTGCGAATATTGAAGAGATCTTCTTCAGAAGAAATTTTGCTTGTTGTGTGGCGCTGGATTGCAAGCAAAAGATCCTCTTGAGTCATGCCCTCGCCGTCGTCGGCGACGCAGAGTCTTCGTTCGCCTCCGCCCTCGACAAAGAGTTCGATCTTGGTTGCGCCAGCGTCGAGGGCGTTCTCGATCAGCTCTTTGGCGACCGACGCTGGGCGCTCGATCACTTCCCCGGCGGCGATCTTGTTGACTACGTGCGCATCTAGGACCTTGACTTTCATGGGCGCTCTCTGCCACAATAGCATAAGCGAAGGAGGCTGACAAATCGCGTGAGAAAATATTTATGGGTTTTCGGGTTACTCATGGTATGTCTAGAAGCTCTCGCGCAGGAGCGTGCTCCAAGTTTGGGCATCGGTGCGACCTGGATGGAGTTGGATAACTTTCAGCAGGTGTTGCCCACATTCACGCTCTCTCGGAAAGTTCTGCTCTTTTCAGTTCGTGGGGAGACGCAAATCGAGACTGGGATGGCGTTGCGCCTCGCTGGGGGCTGGGGCTTCGCCTTTGAGGGGAGTTCCTTAGGCATAGCGCACTATGAGACGGCATTGGCGCTCAATTTCCCGTTTGGTCGAGCTACTGCTTCTGTTGAGCTTGGATCGGGAATCCTCCATCTGACGCAGAACGCCGAACAAGCGTGGCGGCTGACGGGCTGGATCGGGGCAGGAGGGAGATTCTCGCTCTTCTCAAGAGTCTCAATCTTCTTTGACGTTGTGCCTTTGGTGCTGCTTGAATTCAGTCAACAGAACCTGCCGTGGGTCTGGAGCTACCGCGCTGGGGTGCTGTGGCGGTTTTAGCCTGCCCGCCGCACGCGGATCGTCCCACCTGATTTGTGCGCTTCGTAGATTCTCTCTGCTGGCTCGCTCCCCCGGACTAATTTAATGCTTCCCGTGCGCGAGACTGATCCGATGAAGACCGGCTCGCCATCTACTAAGATCTCGATATTGCGCCCGCGCAAGCTCGGGTCTAAATCGAGAATCACGTGCCGGTCACTCACTTCGATATCTACGTCTTGATGGAGCGTCGTCTCCATCTCGTCATAGGAGCGCACGTCAAGCTTAATGCCAAGATCAGCTTCGAGCTCGCGAATCCGGCTGCCCCCACGCCCTAAGATTATCGGGATTTGGTCTTCGTCAACGTACAGCGTCGCTTGGTTGTCAGAGCGAATCTCGACGGTGAACGGCCCGCGAATCACGCGGCGCAGCTCATACTCCAACGCTTGGGCGGCCAGACGCCAAACGGGCTTCTCACTTAGGACTTCCTTCACCGGCATCACCACGACTTGCTCGCCGAAGCTGTAGATCTCATAGACTAACGCTTTCGACTCGAACTCACGAATCTCGATCACTGGGCGGGCTAAGTCTGTATCGCCCATGCCGCTGGGGACCTTTACGGTGAACTCAACTTCGTAGATCTCTTTCACGTCGCCATCTTCAATGAAGACAACCGTGTCGACGACCTGAGGGATCATCCCCAAGTCGACACGCCCAATAAGTCTTTGTACGGCGTCAATGCCACGCGTGGCATGCACCACACCGATCATCCCCACCCCAGCAAGTCTCATATCGGCGAAGACCTTAAAGTCCTCGTCGACGCGCATCTCGTCGAAGATCGTGTAGTCGGGGCGGACTAACAGCAACACATCAGCGGTCTTCTTCATCTCGCCACAGAGGGCGGTGTATTGCGTGATCTCATCGGAGAGTTCCAAGTCCCGTGGCTTCTCCATGGTCTTGAGAATCCATCCGGACTCTTGTAAGTACTCTGCAATTCCCTGGACGAACGTGGACTTTCCTGCCCCTGGGGCCCCAGAGACCAAGACGCCGCGCGAGCGCTCCCTTAATCGCTCTTTTAACAGATCGGCATAGCGATACTCGTCGAGCTTCTTGCGCACGATGGGCCGGACAATCGTGATCTCCAGCGCATCGCTAAAGGGCGGGCGCGCGATAGCAATTCTCAAATTTTTTAGTTGGATGACGGTGCTCCCACCAGCGTCCATCTCGATGAATCCCTCGGGATGCCCCTTGGCAACTTCAACGATCTCACGAGCAATTCTCTCTAGTTCTTTTTCGGTCATGGGCTCGTCACGCAAGGGGACGACCTTCATGCGGCCAGGAGCGCCACGCTTAGCTTTGGGGCGTGCCTTGGCACGCAGATGCACCGACATCGTTTGATCATCGAAGAACCGCATGATCGAGAGCTGCTCTAGCCCACGACCATCAGCAGCCGCCCCTAAGAACTGCATAGGCAGTCCTTGAGCCTCACTCACGAGCGCTTGGCTGCGGCTGCTCGTCAGGAGAATCGCGTTCTCTTCCTCGGCGACGGCGCGGACCATCGCGTGAAGTTCGCCGGTCTCCATCAGTCGTAACGGATCGATCCTAGGGCGCTCCCCCTTGAAGACGAGCTCGATCTGTCCTTCCCATGCAAGCTGCTGCAATCGCTTCAATTCGCTAAGCCCCGCGTATCCCGTCTCCTGCCCGCGCACTGCTTGGGCTTCCAAAAGCGCCAAGACCGCGTTGGGCACAATGAACACCGCGTTAGGGAATTTGTTCTGGCGAATCCCCTCAGTAATGCGCCCGTCTACGATAACGCTCGTATCCAGCACATAGCGTTCGACTTTGTTCACTTCAGCCATATCTCTCTCCCAGTAAAGCTGCGACTTCTTCTAAGAATTCCCTATCTCTCTCTGTAAACGCGTGAAGCGCGTCGCTGTCGATATCGATCTCGCCAATCACTGTAGAGTCTTTGAAGATGGGCACGACGATCTCCGATTTCGTATACGGGAAGCACGCCAAGTATCTTGAATCAGCACTCACATCACCGACGATGACCGTTCTCTTTTCCCGTGCAGCCAGCCCACAGATGCCCTTGCCGATGGGGATTCTGACGTGCTGAGTCGCTTCAGGACCGTCCCAGGCTTTGAGAACTAACTCGTCACCCTCGAGCATATAGACGCCGACCCAGTTATAGTGGGCGACGTTTTTGCGCAAGAACGACACGGTCTTGTGCAGCGCTTGCGCAAAGTCCAAACCAGCGATCTCCTGTCGCAGGGAGCTCAGTAAGTCCATACTATCTCAAGCATATCACCAAGAGATGGGTACACGCAAGGGGCTACGTAATAAAAGACAGAGAGGGCGCGCTTGACGCTCTACGCCCCGTGCAGTATCATTCCCTCGGTGCAATTCTATTCTCGTGGAGGTGGCCTGCTTATGCCAAAGTATGGGAAGCTGCCTGACCCATTGACCCTCGAAGCCGAGATCTTACAGTTTTGGGAGCAGGCCACTATCCCGAAAAAGAGCCTAAGCCGCAACGAAAAGAACAGAGCGAAGAAGCGCTTTGTCTTTTATGAGGGCCCGCCCACAGCCAATGACAAGCCCCACTTTGGGCATCTCATCCCTCGCGTCTATAAAGATCTCTTCCCAAGATACAAACTGATGCAAGGCTATCACGTCATTAAGAAGGGCGGCTGGGACACCCACGGACTACCCGTCGAACTCAAAGTCGAGAAAGAACTCGGGCTCAACAGCAAGCGCGAGATCGAGGCCTTCGGCGTCGAAGCCTTCGTCAACAAGTGCAAGGAGAACGTCTGGAAGTTCAAGAGCGAGTGGGAGCGCTTCGACCCGCGTATGGGCTTCTGGTATGACCAAGAGCACGCGTATATCACGTATACAAACGAGTATATCGAATCAGTTTGGTGGGCACTGAAGAAGATTTGGGAGAAGGGGTTGCTCTACAAAGGGCATAAAGTGCTGCCCTACTGCCCTCGCTGCGGCACGCCCTTGAGCTCGCACGAGGTCGCCCAAGGCTATGAGACCACTCAAGACCCTTCTATCTTCTTGAAGTTTAAGGCTCGTGACCTACAAGACACGCACTTTCTTGTGTGGACGACAACGCCTTGGACTGTGCCCAGCAACGTCGCCTTAGCGGTTGGGCCTAGCTATACATACGCGAAAGTGCAGGTCGGCTCGGAGATCTTCATCCTTGCTCACGAGCTGATCAGCCAAGTTCTGGGCACAGAGCACTATGAGATCGTGGGCACGGTGCGCGGGGCAGATCTTGTCGGGATGCGCTATGAGCCCCCATATCGCCTGAGCGATGCCCCAGGAGCCTATCGCGTCGTGGCTGCAGACTTCGTCTCACTCGAAGAGGGCACGGGGATCGTGCACATTGCGCCGGCGTTTGGGGAAGAAGACTATCAAGTCGGGCAGGCAGAAGGGCTTCCCTTCGTCAATCCCGTCGATCTGGAAGGAAAGTTCACGATGGCGTTTCCGTTGGCTGCGGGGCAATTTGTTAAGGACGCTGACGCCGTGATTATTCACGATCTGAAGCACCGCGGGCTGCTGTATAAGTCGGGCACGTACAAGCACGAGTATCCGTTCTGCTGGCGCTGCAAGACCCCATTGCTCTATTATGCGCTCGATTCGTACTTCATCAGGACGACAGCCAAACAGAACGAGATCATCGAGAATAATAAACAGATTCACTGGCACCCCGAGCACTTCCGCGATGGGCGCTTTGGCAATTTCTTAGAGACCATGAAAGACTGGGCGCTCTCGCGGGATCGCTACTGGGGAACGCCGTTGCCCTTGTGGGTCTGCGAGCAGTGCCAGAGAGAGCACTGTGTGGGCAGCCGCCAAGAGCTCATAGACTTGGCCCTCGACAAAGAGAAGGCACGCACCGTCGAGTTCCACCGCCCGTGGATCGACGAGATACTCTTACGGTGTTCGTGCGGGGGCACGATGCGCCGCGTCCTCTATGTAATAGATTGTTGGTTCGACTCCGGTATGATGCATACAGCCCAATGGCATTATCCCTTCGAGAACCAAGAGCTCTTTGCAGAACAGTTCCCCGCGGACTTCATCGCCGAGGGGCTTGATCAGACGCGCGGCTGGTTCTACTCGCTCTTGGTGACGAGCACATTGCTCTATGAAGAGAAGCCCTATCCCCATCCGTATAGGCATGTCGTAGTGACGGGCATGGGCCTGGATGAGTCTGGGAAGAAGATGTCCAAGAGCCTCGGCAATGTGCTCGACCCCTGGGATGTCGTCAATGTGTATGGAGCTGACGCGGTGCGCTGGTTCTTTTACTCGGGCAGCGCCCCGTGGCGCGACCGGCGGCTCGATCCCAAAGATATTGTCGAGACGCGCGGGGTCCTCGAGACCGTGCGCAATGTCTATAGCTTCTTCGCCCTGTATGCTGGGATCGATCATTTCGATCCCGCTCGACATACCGTGTCCGAGCGCGCTTTGCTCGACCGCTGGATTCTCTCGCGACTCCAATACGCCATCAGCGAGATAACCCGTGCTCTTGACGAGTATGAACCGGTAGCTGCTACACAAGCCATCGCGACGTTCGTCGACGAGCTCAGCAATTGGTATGTGCGCAACTCGCGGGCGCGATTTTGGGGCAGCTCCTGGACCCCTGATAAGATCTCGGCGTTTGCCACACTCTATGAGGTCTTGCTAGCGTTGGCCAAGCTGCTCGCGCCGTTTGTGCCGTTCTTAGCTGAAGCAATCTATCAGAATCTCAAGACAGACCAGATGCCCGAAAGCGTCCACCTGTGCGATTGGCCGCAGGCCAATGATAAGCTGCGCGATGAGGGTCTGGAAGCGCAGATGAAGCTGGCGCGGCAGATCGTCACCGCGGGGCTGCAAGCCCGAAACAAAGCCCAGATTAAAGTGCGCCAGCCATTGGCCCTCGCCGTGGTGCTCAGTACCAGACCGCCGCTCGACCCGGAATATCAACAGCTCATCCGCCAAGAGCTGAACGTCAAGCAGCTCACATGGCTGAGCCAAGATCAGCCCTTTGCGTTCTATACCCCTCAGTTCGAGTATGAGAAATCCGCGTTAGGCAAGGACTTGCGCAGCCTGGCTCCCAAAGCTGTTCATATCTTAGAAGAACTCAATAAAGCTGAACACGAGAAGCGTGTGCAGCTTGTTCAAGAGCTTAAAGCCCAGCACAAGCTGCGCTTGACCATCGAGGGCCAGGAGATCGAGCTTCCCGAAGGCACACACATCCGCGTTGTCTTGCAGCCACGCGAGGGATACGTCGAAGGAAGTGAAGCAGACATGAAGGTGCTGTTGGATACGCGGATTGATGACGCGCTGCGTCAGGAGGGCTTAGTGCGCGAGTTCGTGCGCTTAGTGCAAGAATGTCGGAAGGAAGCGGGCTTTGAGGTCTCAGATCGCATCGAGCTCTACTACGAAGCCGACCCAGAGGTGCAAACAGCTCTGGAGAAGTTTGCCCAGCACGTTCAAGAAGAGACGCTTGCAGTGACGCTCCAGCGTAACAGCTCCTTTGAGAGGGTCGAGTTCACAAAAGAGCTCGACGTCAACGGACGCAGGGCCAAGATCGGCTTGATTCGTAAGCGATGATCTATTCTATTGAGCGTTGTACTCGGCTGAGCTCGACTAACGACTGGCTCAAAGCGCGTGCACAATCTGGCGCACCTGAGGGAACTGTGATCATTGCCGAGGAGCAGACGGCGGGCAGAGGACGCTTGGGACGAAGCTGGGTTTCTCCAAAGGGCGGCGCGTGGTTTTCGATTCTGTTGAAGCCACCGATCCCTGTTGAGCAAGCAAGCTGCATCTCTATTCTTATTGCCGTCTCCCTCGCGAAAGCTCTGCAAGAACAGTGGGGGATCCCCGTGGGCGTCAAATGGCCCAATGATCTGTACGTCAGAGATAAAAAGCTTGGGGGAATCTTGATTGAGCTGAGCAGCTATGCCCACAAGATCGAATGGCTCATCGCAGGGATCGGGATCAACGTTAATAACGAGCCTCCCACAGAGACACGCGTTCCGGCTACGTCGCTCTCCCGCGAGGTGGGTAAGGCTATTGCCCTTGAGGAATTTTTTGATGTTGCGCTTACAGCTATCGCTCGTGATTATGAGAGATTTCTGAGTGAGGGCTTTGAGTTTGTACATCAAGAATGGTCCAAGCTGTCTGTGCTTCCCCCGCGCATCGAAGTTGAGTCCGGTACAGAGAGATTTGACGCCGACGTGCTTGGGCTCTCCCCATCGGGTAAACTCATTGTGCGCGTAGGAGAGAGCATTCGTGAACTCATCAGCGAGGAAGTGACCATATGCCAGCTACAGCCGTCCTAGGAGCGCAGTGGGGCGACGAGGGCAAGGGCAAGATCGTGCATCTGCTCTCGCGGGATGCTGATTATTGTGTGCGCTTCAACGGGGGCACCAACGCGGGCCACCGAGTCGTTATGAGTCGCATTCCCGCTCTGGTCGACGCCGATAGCAGCGAAACGCCTATCGAAGCGCAAGAGTTCAAGTTCCATCTGGTTCCTTCGGGAGCACTGCACGAAAACTGTGCCGGGGTCTTAGCCCACGGCATGGTCATCGATCCCTACGCGCTCGTACAAGAACTCAACGCTTTGCGTGAGCTGCGCGGCAGCGACCCCCAAGTCTATATCAGCTCTAACGCCCATATGCTCCTGCCGTATCATCCCATCATCGAGAGACTCGAGGGCTCGCAGTCGGCCCTCGACACGACCGCCAAGGGCATCGGCCCAGCGTATCGCGACAAAGCAGCACGCATCGGCTTGAGAATGTCGGACTTGCTCTTCCCACAGAGATTCATAGAGAAGCTCTCAGCGATCTTGGAACGCTACCAAAAAATCTGGCCTGACCATCCAGAGCTCAAGCGCCTGCAAGCCCCCCAGCTTGCTGACGAAGTGCTCAAACTTGCCGAAACCTTCCGGGATCGGATCGTCGACACCGTGCGCCTACTCAATGACGCGTTAGATCAGAATAAATATATAGTCTTTGAGGGCGCCCAAGCAGCCCTGCTTGATCTCGATCTAGGGACGTATCCGTATGTGACGTCATCAACAGCGACTATTGGGGGAATCGGTTCAGGGGCCGGAGTGCCACCACAGCGCGTTAGCCGTGTCATCGGTGTTGCGAAGGCCTACACGACGCGTGTGGGCCACGGGCCCTTCCCAACCGAAGCACTCGACAGCGCTGGGGAGCGCCTGCGCCTCCAGGGAAACGAATTCGGCACGACCACAGGGCGGCCGCGCCGCTGCGGCTGGCTCGACTTGGTCGCCCTGCGCTATAGTGCTATGATTAACGGCTTCACCGAGATTGCCCTCACCAAGCTCGACGTGCTGACGGGCTTCGCCGAGATCCCCATAGCAACGAGCTATCGCTACCACGGGCGCGTGCTCTATGACTTCCCAACCGTCTGTGAGATCCTCCAAGAATGCGAGCCCATCTATGAAAGACTTCCAGGCTGGCAGGAATCGCTCTCCGAATGCCGCGATTTCTCTGAGCTCCCTAAGGCCGCCCAACAGTACGTTCGCTTGATCGAAGATGAGCTAGGGATTCCCGTCACACTGGTCTCTGTTGGCCCTCGTGAAGAGCAAAATCTGTGGAGATAGAATTTCTCGCAAGGGATCGAAGTTATTGCAGACTTGACTTTGAACCCTCCAACGATCTATAATGAAAAGCTTACGAGGCTCAAAGGGGGTCTCATGAGCACAGTAGCGCGCGTGATCAAGGGGAGCTTGGTCAGTCTCGCACTAGCAAGCTCTGTCTGCTTGGCTCAGCAAACGGGATCGTACCAACTCAACGGCCAAGAGATGGTCTTCATCTTGTTGCTCGTTGCTCTTGTCATTGGCGGGTGGGTTGGCTACGAATGGATTCGTAAAGGAAGAGCTGTATAATTGATATTCCAGGGAGCCGTTGAGGGCGTCATCATCCCCACCTCATCCCTGGAAGCGACCTGATGAGCAATCTCATCAGGTCGGAACCCCCTTTCCCGCGGGACGGTCCCCCCAGGCCGTCCCGTTCTTATTCTTTTTCTTTTTAGATTTGATAATGATCAATAATAGCTATGATAGAAATCATAGCTAAAGTGATGCAAGCCCCGTAAGATAGAGATCGAAGTGAGTACGAAAGGGGGCTTTATGAGCATCACACTCAGCCCACAGCACGAGACGATACCCGCCATTTACCAAGAGATCCATCCCCCGCTCGATAAGCTGACAGCGACCCTTGAAGCCGACCGATGCTTAGAGTGTGGTGGGCCATACGCGCCCGCGCCTTGTATGAATGCCTGCCCGGCGCGCGTCCCTGTGCCCCAGTTTATCAAAGCGATTCGCGAGGGCCGTCCCGAGGAGGCCGCCAGGCTTATCTTCGAGGCCAATATCTTAGGAGGCAGCTGCGCTCGCGTCTGCCCTGTCGAAGAGCTTTGCGAGGGCGCATGTGTTTTAACGAAAGAAGGACGCCGTGCCGTCTCCATTGGGCGTCTGCAGCGCTACGCTACAGATGTAGCGCTCGCGCGCCAGTTGAATTTCTTTACCCGTCCGGCGTGGAAGCCCCAGAGCGTCGGAGTAATCGGAGCCGGGCCAGCGGGGCTTGCCTGCGCCGCAGAACTTGCCAAGATGGGCTACGACGTCGTGATCTACGAGAGCCGCCCTCAGCCAGGAGGCTTGATCACCGCTGCTATCGCCCCCTACAAACAGCTCACAGATCCCTTACCTGCCGAAGTCGCTATGATCGAACGGTTGGGAGTTAAGCTCCATTATGGGGTAACTGTAGGCAAGGATATCAGCATTGAGGAGCTGGAGCGACGCCATCAAGCGATCTTTCTCGGTGTAGGCCTTGGAGCTGATAGTAAAGCGCGTATCCCTGGGGAGGACCTGTCCGGCGTGTGGGATTCACTAAAATTTATCGAGCAGATTAAGAGTGGGCGCTTCCCTAAGATCGGCCCAACAGTTGCGGTCATCGGGGGGGGCAATACGGCTATCGACGTTGCTCGCGAAGCGGTGCGCCTTGGCGCGACCAACGTGATGGTCCTCTATCGGCGCACCGAAGACCAGATGCCGGCGTTCAAGCATGAAGTGAAAGCCGCTCGCAAAGAAGGGGTGCACTTCTATTTCTTGACGGCTCCGATGCGCTTCATCGGCGACGGCAAGGTGCGCCAGATCGAGTGCATCCATATGAAGCTTGGGGCGCCAGATCGATCTGGCCGTCCCGCCCCTGAGCCCATCCCCGGCACAGAATTCACTTTGGAAGTTGACACGGTCATCAAAGCGATTGGGCAAGAGAAGCGCGTCGAGCTTTTCCAAGCGTTAGGGATAGCAACCGAGGGCGGTTTGGTGAAGGTGAACGAGTATTTCCAGACGAGTCGAGAGAAATTCTTCGCCGGCGGCGACTGCGTCAACGGCGGTGCGACTGTTGTTGAAGCCGTGCGTCATGGCAAGATCGCTGCTCAAGGGATCGCCAAGTTCCTCGCAAAGGGGTGAGCTCAATGATCGAGATCCGTTGGCATGGGCGCGGCGGCCAAGGAGCCAAGACGGTCTCCCAGCTCCTAGCCGGAGCTGCTCTTCGCAGCGGACGCTATGCCCAAGCCTTCCCAGAATACGGCCCGGAGCGCAGCGGCGCCCCCGTGAAAGCGTTCAATCGCCTCGATACAAAAGAGATTCGATTACATTGCAGCATCTATGAGCCCGATATCGTGGTGGTGCTCGATCCAACCCTCCTGAATGCTAAGGAAGCTCGAGTTACAGAAGGGCTGAAGCGCCATGGGATTCTCTTAGTGAACACCGCGCAGACACCAGAAGAGATCCGAGCACTGACAGGGTTTTCGGGGAAGATCATTACTCTAGATGCGGAAGCCCTCGCGCGCTCTGTGAATGCCCGCTTCTCCAATGTGGTGATGCTCGGTGCCCTGGTGCGCCTGCTCGGTCATGTCTCCTTGGAAGACCTGGAGAAAGAGTTCGCGAAGCTCTTTGGTGAGAAAGCCCTTGCGACCAATGTCGCGGCGCTGCGCGCCGGCTTCTCGGCCGTGACTGAGAGCCTAGACCAAAGGGCATTGGAGGCGACAGCATGAAGCGCTATCAAGAATTACCCATCGGAGGGGTTATCCCCGGAGGGGCCACGCCCCATCTCGTGCAGACCGGAGGTTGGCGCTCCGGCAAACGGCCAAGTTTCAACGAAAAACTCTGCGTTAACTGTCTGCTCTGCTGGGTACACTGCCCCGAAGCAACGATCATAGTCGAGGGCGCCCAGATGCGTGGGATCAGCTACGATCACTGCAAAGGGTGTGGGATCTGCTCGCAGGCCTGTCCTACAGGCGCTATCGTCATGACTGAAGAGACCAAGAGCGAGCCCACTCCCTCCCTCGCGCAAGCGGGTGAGCCAGTATGCGTCTAACCACAACGCCTGCAGAGCTTGTCCTAATGACAGGAGCAGAAGCAACGGCACAGGCAATGTGCCAGATCAACCCCGATGTCGTCCCCGTCTATCCTATCACGCCACAGACGCCGATCATTGAGACGTTCGCGCAATTCGTCGCTGATGGGCTATGTGACACAGAGATCATTAACGTCGAGAGCGAGCACAGCGCCATGAGCGCGGCTGTAGGGGCATCATGTGCTGGGGCTCGCGTGATGACCGCGACGAGCTCACAAGGCTTGGCTTTGATGCTCGAGATCGTCTACATCGCCGCGTCGATGCGCTGCCCCATCACGATCGCCGTGGGCAGCCGGGCACTCTCCGGGCCCATTAATATTCACTGTGACCACTCTGATAGCATGATGGCCCGCGACGCGGGGTGCGTCCAGCTCTTCGCGGAAAACGCCCAGGAAGCTTATGATCTAATGATCATGGCGCAGCGCTTGGCTGAAGACCATAGGGTTTTGGTTCCCGTCATGGTGATGCAAGACGGCTTCACGATCACGCATTCTGCCGAGCCCGTGGCGCTCCTTCCTGATGAGACTGTGAAAGACTTTGTCGGGGAGTACGAGCCGCTCTACCCGCTCTTAGATACAGATCATCCGACGACCCAGGGGCCGTTTGCATTGCCTGATTATTACTTCGAACTGAAACGCCAGCAAGTCGATGCCCTCGAAGCCGCCCGGACTGTCTGGCTTGAGCTTCAGAAGAAATTCGCGGAGATCTCCGGGCGTCGCTATGAGGGCTTCTTCGAAGGGTACAAGTTGAGCGATGCTGAGTATGTCTTAGTGATCTTGAGTTCGACGGCGGGGACGGCCAAAGTCGTCATCGATCGCTTGCGGCGCAAGGGGATCAAAGTAGGACTGCTCAAGCCGTGGGTCTTCCGGCCCTTCCCCGCTCGTGAGATCGCGCAAGCTCTTGCGGGCAAGCGCGCCGTCGCCGTCTTAGATCGCGCTCTATCCCTGGGCAGTTGGGGACCGCTCTATTTGGAGATCGCAGCAGCGTTAGGGCGGTATCTGCCAAAGAAGCCCGTGCTCTATAACTATATCTATGGCCTAGGTGGGCGCGATACCCCGCCGGAGCTGTTAGCCTCCGTCGTGACTGATATGCAGAACGAAGCTGACCCAACGGTGCTACGGTACTTGGGTCTGCGGGAGTGATCTTCTATGCCCAACACCAAAGAGCTTGTGCGGCACGAAGAAATCCAGAAGCGTTTCACCGGGGCTCATGCGCTCTGCGCCGGGTGCGGCACCCCCATCTGTGTACGCACGATTCTCAATGCGATTGAAGAGCCTGTCGTCGTCATCAACGCGACGGGGTGCTTAGAAGTCGCTACAACGCGCTATCCCACGACAGCGTGGAACGTCCCCTGGATTCATGTAGCGTTCGAGAACGCTGCAGCGGTTGCCAGTGGCGTGGAGACGGCGTATAGAGTCTTGCGGCGACGCGGCAAGATCTCCAAGGAGATTCGGTTTGTCGCGTTTGGCGGCGACGGCGGCACCTACGACATCGGGTTGCAAGCGCTCTCTGGGGCGCTTGAGCGTGGGCATAGATTTATCTACGTCTGCTACGACAACGAAGCCTATATGAACACGGGGAACCAGCGCTCGGGAGCGACGCCGTTTGCTGCGCAGACGACGACGGCCCCCACAGGGGAGAAGAGCTTTGGCAAGCCCCAACGCCGCAAAGATCTCACGGAGATCGTCGCAGCGCATCACATTCCGTATGTGGCGCAAGCGTCTATTAGCAATTGGTACGACTTAGCCGTCAAGGCGCGCAAAGCTGCGGCCGCCAATGGCCCGGCGTTTCTGAATGTGCTCTCGTCCTGCCCGCGCGGCTGGGGCCACCCGTCCGACCAGAGCGTCAAGATCGCTCGACTTGCTGTCGAGACATGCTATTGGCCTCTGTATGAGATCATTGAAGGACATTGGTACCTGAACTATATTCCCGAAGAGAAGCTCCCCATCACGGAGTGGCTGCGCCCGCAGAAGCGCTTTGCGCATCTGTTTGATCCAGCCAACAAAGAGCTCCTCATAGAGATTCAACGGCAAGTCGACGAGGATTGGGAGAAGCTGCTGCGCAGGTGTGAACGCTATGAAGCGCTATGAGCAGAACGGATTTTTCTTAGAGATAGAGCCACGACGCTGCAAAGGCTGTGGGGTCTGCGTGCAAAGCTGCCCCATGAACGTCCTGATTTTAAACGATGCAGGGAAGGTCGAAGCCAAAGAGATCATGCGTTGTGTCTTCTGCGGCATCTGCGAACAGCGATGCCCGGATTTTGCCATTTCGGTGCATAAGTCTGTATGAGAGAACCAGAGCTTGTCCAAGGCAATGAAGCATGTGCCCGTGGGGCCCTCTACGCGGGGTGCCGTTTCTTCGCGGGATATCCCATCACGCCCAGCAGCGAGATCATGGAGTACCTCGCCCGGGAGATGCCCAAGGTCGGTGGCATTTGCCTTCAGATGGAAGACGAGATCGCCTCGATCTCTGCTGTCATTGGGGCATCCTGGGGGGGCGCCAAGGCCATGACGGCTACGAGCGGGCCAGGGTTCTCGCTCATGCAAGAATCTATTGGGTACGCAGCGATTACCGAGACCCCATGTGTCATCGTGGACGCGCAGCGCTGGAGCCCCAGCACCGGCCAGCCCACTAAAGCCGCCCAAGGCGATGTCATGCAAGCCTGCTGGGGCACGCACGGCGATCACCCTATTATAGTCTTGACGGCCTCCTGGGTGCGCGAGGTCTTCGAGATGACCGTGCACGCGTTCAACTTTGCCGAGAAGTATCGCGTGCCGGTCATCTTGCTCCTGGACGAGGTCCTGGCGCATCTCCGCGAGAACGTGATCCTGCCTGAGCCGGGGGAGCTCGAAGTGATCTCGCGCCAGCGCCCAGAGCGCTTAGAAGACTTTCAACCCTTCGCCAACGAAATGATGCTCAACTTTGGCGAAGGGGGACATATCATGGTCACGGGGATGGCCCACGACGAGATGGGCTTTCCCACCCAGGGCCAGAAGGCGGCAGAGCAGCTCAAGCGTATCGTCTCCAAGATCGAGCGCCGTGCCGAAGAGCTCGCGCTCTATCGTGCCCACTACCTCGACGATGCTGAGGCCGTCATCATCAGCTATGGTATCACGAGCCGAGCAGTTGAAGCTGCTGTAGAACTCATGCGCGCTCAGGGCCTAGCTGTTGGATTCCTCGACTTGAAGACGCTCTGGCCCTTCCCTGAGAAGCTCATTCGCTCATGGACGGAGGGCGTGCAGTATGTGCTGGTCCCAGAGCTCAATTTGGGGCAGCTCGTACGCGAAGTTGAGCGTGCTGTAGGGGGACGTGCTCCTGTGGAGCACCTCGGCCGCGTTGACGGCTATCTCATCACCCCTCAGGAGATCTGTCAACGTGTGCAAGAGCGATTAGGAGTGAATCATGGCGTACGATCTTCTTGAAGAATATTTGCGGGTAGAGAGGCTTCCTCACGTGTGGTGTCCCGGTTGCGGGCATGGGGTGATCACCCACGCGCTTGCCTGCGCCATGGCGGAATTGCGCCTAGACCCTGATCGTACCGCCGTGATCGGGGGGATAGGATGCTCTGGGCGGGCAGCGTTTCTCTTCGATATGGACGCCATGCACACCACTCACGGCCGGGCAATCGTCTTCGCCACGGGGCTGAAGCTCGTGCGTCCTCAGCTGACTGTTATCCTGACGTTAGGCGACGGCGACGCCGTAGGGATCGGGGGCAATCACTTCATTCACGCGTGCCGCCGCAATCTCGATCTCACCGCGATTATCTATAATAACTCGATCTATGGCCAAACAGGCGGCCAGGTCGCGCCGACGACCCCCCCTCACAAGAAGAGCACGACCAGCCCCTATGGGAATTTAGAATACCCCTTTGATATTGCACAGTTGGCGATAGCTGCGGGGGCCACCTATGTTGCCCGCACCACCAGCTTCGATTTCCGCGATATGGTGAAGTTCATCAAGCGCGGGATTCTCCACAAGGGCTTTGCCGTGATCGAGGTCCTCACGCATTGCCCGACGTATTATGGGCGCTTGAATGAGATGCGCGACCCTTACGAAATGCTCCATCGGCTCAAAGAGCACACAGTGCCCCTCGAAGAGTGGGAGCAGCTGAGCGCGGAAGAGCGGGCTGATAAAATAGTGGTCGGGGAGCTGCACTGTCAGGAGCGCCCGGAGTTTGTGGAGAGTTATTATGCGCTGATAACGCGGATGCAGAGCCAGCAGGTGAAGGGGGATGGCAACTAAGCAAATTCAGCTTAGCGGGGCTGGGGGCCAGGGGCTTGTCCTAGCGGGAGTTATCTTGGCCGAAGCAGCCATGCGTGACGGCAAGAACGTCGCAGTTGCCCAAAGCTACGGCCCAGAGGCTCGCCTAGGCGCCAGCAAGGCCGAAGTGATTATCTCTACGGAGAAGATCGCTTACCCTCAGGTGACTCGCCCCGACATTCTGCTCTGCCTCTCTCAAGACGCATTTGCCAAATATTTTCCAGCGGTGGACAACCACGCATTGGTTGTGATAGACTCTACTCAGGTGCATATGAAGTCTCGGGAGAGAGATAACATCATACAGCTCCCTCTCCTACGTGCAGCAGTAGAGCACGTAGGCAACAAGCTGGTCACAAACATTGTGGCATTAGGGGCGCTCAACGCCCTAACGGGTTTAGTGTCATGGGAGAATCTTGAGAGGGCAGTAGCGCAGCGCACGCCTGCGAAGTTCCGCGACCAGAACTTGCGTGCCTTGGCAGTCGGACGTCAATTGGCCCAGCACATCCTGACCAACCAGACGAAGGAGGTTGATCTATGGCAACAACAGCAGAGGCCAAACGGAAAGGCGAGCTGAAGATGCTCGAGACCGCACGGTACTTCTTTGACGTAGCCGCAAAGAAGCTGAAGCTGGAGGACAGCTTAATAGAGCTCTTGCGGTATCCCAAGCGCCGGCTGATCGTCAATTTCCCAGTGCGCATGGACGACGGCCGCGTCATCAACGTCGAGGGTTACCGCGTCCAATGTCACCCAGTGCTCGGGCCGGGCAAGGGCGGGATTCGCTATCACCCCGATACGACCCTGGAAGAGGTCGAAGCCCTCGCCATACTTATGAACTGGAAGTGCGCGGTAGCGGGGCTGCCCTTCAGCGGCGCTAAGGGCGGGGTACGCTGCAACCCCAAGGAGATGTCCGTGACGGAGCTGGAGCGGCTCACGCGCCGCTATGCCGCAGAGATAGCGCCGATTATCGGCCCAGATGTGGACATCCCTGCGCCCGACGTCTACACGAGCTCCCGCGAGATGGCCTGGATCGTCGACACGATCAGCATGCATCATAACGGGGAGTTCATGCCAGGGTTAGTGACGGGCAAGCCCATCTTATTAGGGGGCTCTCTCGGGCGTGAGACCGCTACAGCTCGTGGCGGCTTCTTCTGCACCCTCGAAGCGCTCAAGCACCTCAAGATGGAGCTCAAAGGCGCGACGGTCGCTATCCAAGGGTTTGGCAACGCCGGCTCATACTACGCTCAGTTTGTCCAGGAATCCGGCGCGAAGATCATCGCGATCAGCGACTCCAAAGGCGGCATCTACAACAGCAAGGGCTTGGACTACAAGGCCGTGCTGGACTTTAAGAAAGAGACAGGCACGGTCGTGGGCTTCAAGGGCGCAGATAAAATCACCAACGAGGAGCTCTTAGAGCTGCCATGTGATATCTTGGTGCCGGCGGCCTTAGAGGATCAGCTCCACGAGCAGAACGCTTCCAAGGTCAAAGCCAAGATTATTTGCGAGCTAGCTAACGGCCCCACAACCCAAGAAGCCGATGCGATCCTCCACGAACGCGGGATCTTCGTCATCCCCGACATTCTAGCAAACTCTGGCGGGGTGACGGTCTCGTACTTTGAGTGGGTCCAAGACCGCTATCGCTACTTCTGGGATGCTGAGCGCGTTGACGAGCGCTTGAAGCTCTTTATGACCGAGGCGTTCAAGCGCGTCCTCGACATGCACCTCAAGGAGAAGGTCGATATGCGCACGGCGGCGTTCATGACCGCTGTGTCTCGCGTTGCCGAAGCCGCACGCGCTCGCGGGATGTATCCGTAGGTCAAAGGAGCCAGAAGGGCCAGCGCTCTAGCGAGTGCTGGCCCTTCTGTTGTGCTGAACTGTCTGCCAGACGCCGGCTAGGACGATCACTCCGCCCACTACTTGGAGCCATGTAATGGGCTCGTGCAACACGAGAGAAGCGAGCGCAAACGTGACAACAGGGACAATATTATTAAAGATCGCGGTGCGCGCTGCACCAAGCTTTTGAATGCTGTACGACCAAATAAGATACGCCAGAGCAATAGAAAGACAGCTTGTGTAGAAAATACTTCCGTAGACGGAGGGCGGGAGGGAGTGCCAATCCACCGAAACCAAGTCTGTTATGGCGAAGGGCCAGAGCCCTGGAACCCCTAACAGCAGCCCAACAGCAGAGACACGTAGGGCCGAGTATCGTTCTAATAATCTTTTAGAGAGCACGGTATAACTGGCCCAACAGATCGCCGCGCCCAACGTGAGCACATTGCCCATGAGGGGGGCTGTAGCAACCGGGTTGCTTCCCTCTGACGCGCTGCCGAGTGTAACGAGTATTACACCCGTAAAAGCGATCAAAATCCCTAACCAAGTCTTTTTGGAGATCTTCTCCCAGCCCAGCGCCACAGCTAATAGTGCTGTCCAAACGGGGATCGTCCCGATCAGGAGCGACGAGATTGCTGACGTTGTCAAGTCCAACCCAATAGCGAAGAGAATCTGATAGAGGGCGTTGCCCAGCAGTCCTACACCCAAAAGCTGAAGCCAATCGCGCAGAGGCATCTTTTTCGCTCTCTCGCGAGATAACCAGATTATCCCAAGCACCAGAGCTGCTACGGTCATGCGCACGGCGTTGAACGCCAAGGGAGGAAATTCGCGAAAGGCGGCTTTCATCACGATAAAATTCGCTCCCCAAATGAAGACGACAAGCACCAAGAGCAGTTCAGCAAAGCGTTCGGAGTTGATGCGCACGGAAGAGATTATAGCGCAAGAAGCTTGAGCGCTCTATACCAAGTTAGTTGCATTGTGCTTCGCAGTGCGCTAAACTCACTCCGTCTATGAAGCGTCTGACTATAGAAGAGCAGCTTCAGTTTCTCAAGCGCCGTGCCGTGGATATCATCCCGGAGAGCGATCTCATTAAAAAATTGGAACGCTCAACTCGCACTGGCAAGCCCCTCCGAGTCAAATTGGGTGTCGATCCTACCAGCCCTGATATTCACATCGGGATCGGCGTCGTCTTGCAGAAGCTGCGCGACTTCCAAGACTTGGGGCACACAGCGGTCTTGATCGTGGGAGATTTCACGGCAAGAATCGGCGATCCCTCCGAGCGCGCCAGCCAACGAAAAATGCTCTCCAAAGAAGAAGTCGAAGCCAATATGAGAGCGTATAAAGAACAAGCTCTCAAAATTCTCGACCCACAGCGCACAGAATTTCGCTATAACTCCGAATGGCTGGAGAGGATGGACTTCGCCAAGCTCTTGGAACTCGCTTCGAAGTACACCGTCGCGGCGATGCTGGAGCGCGACGATTTTGCCAAGCGCTTCCGCGAGGGCAATCCCATCAGTATCGTCGAGTTTCTCTATCCCCTGGCGCAGGGCTATGACTCCGTCGCCATCCAAGCTGATGTCGAGCTAGGGGGGACAGATCAACGATTCAATCTCTTGGTCGGACGAGCGCTCCAAGAGCGCTACGGGCAAGAGCCCCAAGTCTGCTTCCTCATGCCCCTCTTAGAGGGCCTAGACGGCGTCAAGAAGATGAGCAAAAGCTACGGCAACTACGTGGGGATCACCGAACCGCCCAACGAGATGTTCGGCAAATTAATGTCTATCCCCGATGCGCTCTTGGAGAAGTACGTGAAGCTGCTCACGGACTTAGAGTGGGAGGAGCTGAAAAAGCTCCATCCTAAGGAGCAGAAGCAGAAGATGGCTCACGCTGTGGTCACGCGCTATCACTCCAAAGAAGCTGCCGATAGGGCTCTAGAAGAGTTCGAGCGCGTCTTTGCTCGCAAGGAGCGCCCAACAGCTGTCCCCAAGCTCTATCTCGATAGAAAGCTTCTGAAGCCCGACGGCACCATCGGGATCGTTGACCTGATCGCGCCCCTCTGCAAGAGCCGTTCTGAAGCGAAGCGCCTCATCGAGCAAGGGGCGGTCGAGCTCAATGGAGCCAAGATCACTCAGTTTACCCAGAGCGTATCTGTCCAAGATGGCGCGTTAGTACGCGTCGGCAAGCACACATTCGCAGAGATCTCTTTCACGGAGTAGGCCTATGAGCTGTGTCTTCTGTAAGATCGTGCGCGGCGAGCTCGCGGCACACAAAATATACGAAGACTCCGAGACCTTGGCGTTCCTCGATATCTATCCCATGACCGACGGTCATACGCTCGTCATTCCTAAACTCCATGCCGAACGGTTCTCTGACTTGCCCCCAGAGCTTGCCGGCAAGCTCTGCCAAACAGTCCAAAAGGTCACGGCGCGCCTTGCCCACGCCCTTGGGGCCCCAGCCTTTAATATCGGGTTCAACGACGGACGTGCAGCTGGCCAGGCTATTCCCCATCTGCATTTTCATGTCATTCCGCGCTTCCCCGGCGACGGCGGCGGCTCCTTGCACTCTATTATCCATAAGCCCAACACCCGTCCCCTAGATGAAATCTATCGCCTGATTGCAGGCTCGCTGTGAATTTGCTATAGTAGTCTATCCCTGTGGCTCTTCTCTCCTCTCTCGTCAGTTACGTAGAGAGAGCACAAAGTGAGGGTGAGGAGGTTAGACGTGCCAGGCGAGCTGAAGCTCATCACGGGGAACGCCAATCCCGCGTTAGCGAGAGAGATCAGCGCTCATTTAGGGATTCAGCTTACGGAAGCCGAGGTAGGGCGCTTCCCCGACGGCGAGATCAACGTACATATTAAAGAGACAGTGCGCGGGGCTGACGTCTGCGTTATCCAGCCGACGTGCCCTCCAGTCAACGAGAATCTCATGGAACTGCTCCTCCTTATCGATGCGCTCAAGCGCGCTTCGGCAGAGCGCATCACCGCTGTTGTTCCGTACTATGGCTATGCCCGCCAAGATCGCAAACACATTGGGCGCGTGCCCATCAGCGCGAAACTCGTCGCGAATATGATCGTCACCGCAGGAGCTGATAGGGTACTAACGCTCGACTTGCCAGCGGGGCAGATTCAGGGATTCTTTGATATCCCCGTGGACAATCTTCGTGGGGATCCAATTCTAGCTAATTACTTTCTTCATCAGAACCTAGAGAACACGGTGATCGTCGCGCCGGATGTCGGGGCAGCCAAACGCGCCCGCGCCGTGGCAGAGCGCCTTGAGCTCCCTTTAGCAATAGTCGAAAAGAGCCGGATCAGCCCAACGGAAGTGCGTGCGCTCAACGTCATTGGGGACGTCAAGGGCAAACGCGCGATCTTAGTCGACGATATCTTAGCCACCGGCGGAACAGTCATCGAAGCGACAGAGCTCTTATTAGAGTGCGGCGCCCAAGAAGTCGTAGGGGCATTCATTCATGGGGTCTTCGCCGGTGATGCCGTCCGGAAATTAGAAGCTTCACCAGTGAAGAAGATCGTCGTCACGAACACGATTCCTCCCCCTCAAAGCCCTAAGATCGATATAATCTCCGTTGGGGTCTTGCTTGCGGAGACGATCAAGCGTATTCACGCACAAGAGTCTGTCAGCGAAATGTTCCCGCATTATTAGAAGCTGCGAATGGAGGAGATTCGTATGGAGTACACGATCAAAGCGATGCCCCGTGGACCCAAGCCCAATCCACGGGCGCTCCGGCGCACAGGGTTCATCCCCGGTGTGCTCTATGGGCACGAAGTCCATCAGCACATCATGGTGAGCGCGAGAGAGCTCGAAGCCTTGCTCTCCCGCATCACCCGAAGCTCTCGCATCATCGTGGAGCTAGATGGCAAAAAGCTTCCCGCGTTCATTAAGGAGATCCAGCGTGATCTGCTGACGGATCGCGTCATTCACATTGATCTGTATCATCCTGCACCGGACCGGCCAGTCACGCTAGAAGTCCCGGTGCGCCTTCGCGGAGAGGCGAAGGGGCGCAAGGAGGGCGGGGTGCTCCAGCTCCTGCGCGATGTCGTCAAAGTCCGAGGGCCCATGGAGGCTATCCCGGAGATCATTGACATCGATGTCAGCAATCTAGGCATTGGGCAAGCGGTGCACGTCAACGACCTGAAACTTGAAGGCGTGCAGGTACTAACGCCCGGGGAGGCGACGATTGTGACGATCGTGGCGCCGCGCAAGGAGGAGGTCGCTGTTGCGGCCGCTGTCCCTGGTGGTGAAGGCGCGGTGCCGGCAGAGGGCACAGCTCCTGCAGCCGGAGGAACAGCTCCCACTCCTGCTGCCCCAGCCAAGGCTGAGGAGAAGAAGCCCGCCAAGAAATAAGTACTGTGAAGGCCGTTGTTGGCTTAGGCAATCCGGGCAAAGCATACGAGCGCACGCGCCACAATATGGGTCGGTTGGCCGTGCGCTCCTTTCTTGCTCGCTGTGCTCAGACACAAAAAACGGAGCTCGATTTCTCCGTCGTCTATCGTCTTGGCGATCTTGCTCTCATCGTCGAGCCGTTGACTTACATGAACATGAGTGGGATCGCCGTGAGAGAGATCTGCGAGCGCTATTCTGTGACGCCGCAGGAGTGTCTGATCGTCTACGACGACTATGCGATCCCATTTGGGAAGCTACGGGCGCGCAAGAGTGGGGGCGCGGGAGGCCATCATGGGATGGAATCAGTTATTGCTGAGCTTGCGAGCGAAGAGATCCCTCGACTGCGCATCGGGATTGGCACAGACCAGCCCCTCACGGATTTGACGGAGTATGTCTTGGGAGAATTCACTGAAGAAGAACAAGCCCAATTGCCCAATATTCTCTCTCGTGCTGCCGATGCGATAGAGTGCTTTATACAGACAGACATTGAGACGGTGATGAACAGATTTAATGCTGCATCGTGAGCTATTGCATCACGAAGTTAAGCAACAAGAGAACAAACACGAAAGGGAGAAGCAACTTGTACAAGAGGTTAGATAAAACCAGCAGGCCTTCTAGAGAAAACCAGCGCTCCGGTTTCTTATCTACCCGCTTGATGACTGTACTCCCTAGAACTAAGAAGATCAGTAAGAGTGTGGTAAGTATCAAGACATTCCCTGATACTTTTGGCCACGTGCGCCATCCAAGATAGCCTGCAAGTCCCACGAGTGCTACTGTTAAACCTAGAGAAAGCCCTTGGATGAATAGCCATCCCAACCACTGCCAAAAGCCTTGAGGGAGCTTAGAAGCCTCAGGTACTTCCCTGTGCTCTTTCAGCCAGGCTGACCTTAGGTATCGGCTTGCTATTAGCACAATGGGCATGCTCAAAACAGCAGCTATCAGAAAGAACCAGGCAGCTTGAGGATCAGCAAAACCAATGTGAGCCACGACGGCACCTGTGGCTAATATGAATGACGTCATAAACGCTATCTCCATGATTGATGGAGCGCCTGGGAGTATGCTAGGAATTATTGCTACAGCTAAGGCTATAGCTCCTAAGCCTATATATAAGCCTGTGGGAGCCTTCAAGATGAGAGAGGAAAGGACTCCAGCTAAACCTATCACGGTGAGGAATAAGGCGATCACTTTTACCGTCTTATTCATAAACTTCACCTGCGTTATGCCTCAGAAAATGCTGCTGAGACTCCACACCCTGCGGCTGTGTACCCAGCTATACGCCCGACAAGACTAAGAAATCCTTGCCCAGTACAGCTGAGGCGCCCTATTACACAAATAGCCCCAGATGCAATGATTGCGAACATGCCAAACATAGCAAGTGTTGCGCAGTTTGAAGTAGATCCGTTTCTTCCTTTAGGATCACGGGTGGTTGTATCGTATGGGGTATTACCGCATTGGGGAATCATATAAAATTGGGGAAGGTACCTCTCCACAGACTCTGGAGTACATAACACGGGCCTTGCGTCGTCATCTCCTCCTTGAGGAGTCAGTGGAGTTAGTTCTGAGGCTTCTCTGATAAGCTTCCGATAGAATGTGCTATATCCCCCTTGCTGCTGAATTATTTCAAGACCTTTGTGCACAGTGTTTCTGTCTGTCATCTGGGCTAGGAACCTATTAACATGAGTCACCGGGTCTGAAAGGCCTATGTCTTTGCAATCCTGGATAAGACGGCTCCTCAGCTCTTCTATAAGCTTTTTCCTGCTCTTGCAGTTCTATGATAGCAAAACTCTCATCTTCGAGAACCCTCAATAGACCGATGCTATCCAAGTGATCTATGAATCTATTCGCTTTAATATAAAAATTTCTCGATGCTTCACTGATTTTCCCCCTGCCACGCTGGTTCCCCATAGTTACCTGGAGAAAGCTTTTGCTTGCCGTGACAGCCTCGGTGACAATTGTGGGATCTAACTTGCTCAGTGCTTTTTCTAGACGAGTTCTAGCTCCTATAGCTCCAGCCGGCGCTAATGGCACTACTTTATGAGCGTTCCGCGCGATAATTTGCCCACAGCCTGTCATCAAGGCGTTCAACGCAAGCATACCTCCACCTACGCTAACTATTCTCAGAAACTGCCTGCGCCCTACATACTGCTTCACAATTTTGTAGTTATACATCGTGAACCTCCTTATCGTCAAATCTGGAGAGCTATACCTCTCCTCCCCCACCGCTGTCAGTAATTGGGATCACGAAACAATAGGAAATCACGACTGGCTCGGCGTTTGAGTTTATTGAAAAAGTCTGAAACTGCGTGGTGAGATTCACTCAAGGGGAACTAGGGCGTACTACAAAATATACCGACTGAGATCTAAGTCTTCGACGATCCCCTTCAGCTTTGCTTGCACATACGCAGCGTCAATCGTGAAGGTCTTCGGTTCGGGGAGATCGCATGTCTCGAACGCGATGTCCTCCATCAGTTTCTCCATCACGGTGTGCAGGCGCCGTGCCCCAATGTTTTCCAGTCTCTCATTCAGGCGAAACGCAATCTCGGCAATCGCATCGAGCGCATCGTCAGTAAATTCTAGACGCAGCCCCTCGGTAGCCATCAGGGCTTGATATTGTTTCGTGAGCGCATCTTCGGGCTCTTTGAGAATCCTGCGAAAGTCTTCTTTGCCCAAGGGCTTCAGCTCGACGCGGATGGGCAGGCGCCCTTGCAGCTCCGGGATGAGATCCGAGGGCTTAGCCATGGTGAACGCGCCCGCCGCGATAAACAGAATATTGTCTGTGCGCACGTTGCCATAGCGGGTGCGCACCGTCGAGCCCTCCAAGATGGGCAACAGATCCCTCTGCACCCCTTGACGAGACACCCCTGGACCATAGCGCTCTTCTCGGCCTCCCGCAGCGATCTTGTCGATCTCATCTATGAAGATAATCCCCATCTCTTCGGCGCGCTGGACGGCCTGGCGCTTGATCTCGTCAAGATTGATGAGCTTATCGGCTTCTTCGTTGAAGAGCAGCTCGCGAGCTTCTTTGATCTTCATGCGCTTGACGGTGTAGCCAAACCCTAAGGGATTGAGCTTTTCAAAGAGTTCCCCCAAATCTACGCCAAGCTGCTCCACGCCCTCTGCCGTGAAGAACCCGACTTGCGAGAAAGGAGACTCGCGCTTGACGCGAATCTCAACGTAGTGCTCTTCGAGCGCTCCAGCGCGCAATCTCTCGCGAAGCTTTTCGCGGGTCTGGCGCCACGAATCGCGCCGCTCCTCATCGGCACTGCTCGGCGGCGCTGCTCCTACGAGCGCATCTAAGAGACGCTCCTCCACGGCGCGCTCCGCTTCGTGTTTGACTTTCTCGATAGCTTCCTGACGCACCATCTGAAAGCTCACTTCGACTAAGTCGCGCACCATCGACTCCACATCACGCCCCACGTAGCCCACTTCGGTGTACTTAGTCGCTTCGACCTTCAAGAACGGTGCGCCAACTAAGCTCGCCAAGCGCCGCGAGATCTCGGTCTTGCCTACCCCTGTGGGCCCGATCATCAAGATATTCTTGGGAAGAATCTCTTTGCGAATGGGGTCAGTCACGCGCATCCGCCGGATGCGATTTCTCAGGGCAATCGCGACCGCGCGCTTGGCCTCCTGCTGCCCGATAATATATTTATCGAGCTCGGCCACGATCTCTCGCGGCGAGAGCGCTCGCTCACGCGTCTGCTCAGCTATATTCGTGATCTCGATGATGTCGGCCATCCTCTACCACTCCAATGTCTCGAGCCAGATATGTTGGTTTGTATAGATATCTAAAGACCCTGCGATCTCTAGAGCCTTGCGCGCGATCTCCTCAATGGGAAGTTGAGTATTCTGCCTGAGGGCCTTTGCCGCGGCCAGCGCATACGCCCCGCCAGAGCCCAGCCCGATCATCTCATCATCGGGCTCGAGGACGTCCCCTGCTCCAGAGATCAGCAGCAGTCCCTCAGCATTGACCACAACCATCATCGCTTCTAAGCGCCGCAAGACCCTGTCCGTGCGCCAGTCTTTGGTGAGCTCAACAGCTGCGCGCTTTAAGTTCCCACCAAATTCTTTGAGTTTGTTCTCAAAGCGCTCAAAGAGCGTGATCGCATCTGCTGTCGCTCCGGCAAAGCCAACCAAGACTTGATCATTATAGATCTTGCGGATCTTCTTGGCTGTGCTCTTAAGTACGACATTATTGAGCGTCGCTTGCCCGTCAGAGGCGATCACCGCGCGGCGCTCCTGCGCCGAACGAATCGCTAAAATAGTCGTCCCTTGAATGCGCGCGCTCACGGCGCTATTCTAACTGCGCAAGCCTTCAGCCGCAAGCGCCCTCAGCGCAGCGCAAACTTCTGCACCCGATGGTTATCGGAATCAGCGATATAGATAAAGCTCCCAACGATCGCGATGCCTCGTGGGTTCTGGAACTCGCCGGGGGCACTCCCCTCCTTGCCCCAGACGAATACGAGCTTACCCGTCGGGTCAAATACCTGGATACGGTGATGTCCTTGATCAGTCACATAGATGCGATTGAGCCCATCCACGGCAAGGTGATAAGGCCGACGCATCTGGTCATCAGCAGCTCCAGGGCCACCAAATTTGCCTAGGAACTTTCCTGTAGGGTCGAACTTTTGTACTCGGTCGTTCTTGTTGTCCGACACGTAGAGATTGCCCTCGGCGTCCAGAGCGATCCCAGCAGTGATATTGAATTGTCCATCAGCAGCGCCGAAGGCTCCAAACTTTCCTAGGAACTTGCCGGTGGGGCCGAACTTCTGCACTCGGTGGTTGAACGCGTCCGCTACGTAGAGATTGCCGTCCCTATCCAAAGCGATGCCAACGGGGAAGTAAAACTGCCCATCGCCAAGCTGAAGGGGGCCGGGCCCGTCAGGGTCGATACACCCCTTGCCCGATGATAGCTCACATGGTGTGCCCCACTTCGCTAAGAACTTGCCGTCTTGGTCGAACTTCTGAATGCGATGATTGAACGTATCTGCGACGTAGATGTTCCCCGCGCTATCGATCGCGATGCCGCCAGGGCTCTCAAACTGCCCATTGCCGGTCCCCTTGGAGCCCCATTGAGCTAAGAATCTCCCGTCAGCATCGAACTTCTGAATGCGATGGTTCTCCGTATCCGCGACGTAGACATTGCCCTGAGCATCTACAGCGATGCCCTCAGGGGCGTTGAACTGCCCAGGCTTATTGCCCTGCTGCCCCCACTGAGTGATAAAGACCACTGGGGCTTGCGCTATAGCCACGACGACCAGCAAGACGATCAAGCCGATGCGTGTCATGAGTGCCTCCCTTCTAGGCGCAGTTACTTGAGCTGCGCAAAGATGTCGAGCAGCTTAGCTACCGAGTGCTGGATGCTCATCTGGCGTGCCCGGGCGCGCGCGTTCTCTCCCAAACGCTTCCGCCGCTGCGGATCTTGCAAGAGTTCGAGCACCGCCTGGACAAAGCTCTGCTCGTCTTCAGGGACGAGAACCCCTGTTTCGCCGTCAAAGACAACATCTGTGACGCCCATAGCGCGGACCGCAACCGCCGGTAACCCCGCAGCCATCGCCTCCATCAAGACCAATCCTTGGGTCTCGGTCTTCGAAGCAAAGACGAACAGGTCCGCAGCACGATAGTAATCGACCAAGTCTTCACGGGGAATGAATCCCGTAAAGAGCACGCGATCCCCAAGCTGCAGCTCTTGGGCATATTGCTCGAATATGGGCTGATGTGGGCCACCACCGGCCAGCACCAAGCGCAGGGGGTGTGGCCCGGGCCAACGATCAAGGAGCCTGCGGAAGGCACGCAGCAAGAAATGCAGATTTTTCTCGGTGCCGAGCCGCCCCGCGTACAGCAAAAAGCACTCATCGGGAGCAAGCCCCAGCACGCTGCGCGCGTCAACTCGTATCGGGCGCTCAAAGGGTTCTATATCGACTCCAAAGGGCAACACATGAATAGGCTTGTGGACACCATAGCGCAGGAGTTCTTCTTTCATGGCCTGGGATGGGGTTGTGATCGCGTCACATCTGTTGCAGAACGCCGCGCTCATGCGCTCAGCCATGCGTCGCGTGGGACGAATCAACCTGGGCAAATAGTGTAGATATTCTGTAAAAAGCGTGTGATAGGTGTGCACATGGGGGAGCCCATATTTTCGAGCGACTCGGATGGCTAGCAGCCCCATCGAGACTGGGGTGTGACTGTAGACAACGTCGAGCTTAGGGAAGACGGAGAACGCTCGCCGATCATAGGGGATGACGATCCGACTGTCTTTGTGAAAATACGCGGTCAACGCAGGAAACCGAAAGACTCGCCCGTCATCTTTTCGCTGGGCACGAGAGTACGCCGGGGCGAAGATATAGACTTGATGGCCTTGGTGCGTCAGCACACGATCTAATTCTTCAAGAATGCTGGTGACGCCGTTGATCTGCGGCGTAAATGTATCGGTAAAGATCCCAATCCTCACACCGATCCCTCCTCAAACGATTGCGCACATAGTGGGCAGAAATGCTCTTCGCAGAGCAAGCCGCACCGCGGGCAGGGCTTCCAGCCCAGCTGCTGGCGCGCTTTCTCCATCTTTTTCGCTTTGCGCATGAGTTGCGTCACAACGGAACGCAAGCCCGGGTCAGAAAGGTCCTGAACAACCTGCTCGATCGTGCGCTCTTCTTCAGGGCCCAGCTCGATAGCGTCAAGCGAGAGCGCCGAGCGCGGCTTCGGAAAGCTCTCGACTCGAAAGCGAATCTCCTTCACGCGCTCTGCTCCTAACGCGTTATTGAGCCTCTTTCTAAATTCCTCTCGCATCAAACTGAACTCGTGCTGGACCACGTGACTTGGCACGGCGACGAAGAGCACGCCCTCCTGTACCCAGATCGGTCGCGCCAGCCGTGAGACCCTCTCTCCCACAACGCGATCCCAGAGGAGCGCAGGCTCCTGCTCACGATACTTCTCGAATAGCCCGTACTTGCGCAATACCTTCTCAAGCAACGTAGGCTCGATCATATGATCACCGAGAGCTTCCCATTCTCTAGAGCAAATATGCGCTGCGCCGCCGCACGCACTTCAGGGTAAAGCTCATGAATATCAGTGGCAGTATGGGTGAGAAAGATTTGAATGTCTTTGGGCAGAAGCTGCAAGAGCCGCTGGAGCCGAGGACGATCGAGCTCCGAGAGCACGTCGTCTAAGATCAATACAGGGTAATCCCCAAAGCGCTGATAGCACAGATCGAGCTGAGCGAGCAAGATCGCGCAGAGCGCAGATTTTTGTTCGCCTTGGGAGCCAAAGCACCTTAAGTCACGACCGTCGAGCTCAAAGCGCACATCATCGCGGTGCGGGCCGACAAGCACCATGCCGCGCCGGATCTCTTCAGCGGTCGCATCTTTGATAAGCTGAGCGAGGGGAACAGAAGCCCCTTCATAGATCACCGCTAGTGCGCTCTCCTGGCCACAGATCGCCCGATAGCGTTCTGGAAGGGTCTTGTTCAGTTCTCTAACATATTCGCGTCGCTTGGTGATAAGCCAGCTCCCCCGGCTTATTAACTCGTGATTGAAGACTTCAAGAACTTCGAGATCAGGATTTTCTTGACGCAGCAGGGCGCTCTTGCGCCGCAGCACTTGCTCATACTCGCGCAGCACATGACGATATTCACGCGAGAGATCAGCAATGCTTCGATCGAGAAAACGCCGGCGCTGCCCGGGACGCCCCTTAATGATCTGCAATTCGTCCGGAGTGAAGAGCAGCGTGCGCAAGCGCGCACTCAGTTCACCTTGGGTCTTCTTCTCGCGATTGAGTTCGATAGTTTTCGCACGCGCTCGCCCGTTCAAATGCACCCGGATCTGGTCGCCGTTGACGGAGAGCTCAATCGCCGTCTCGTGCTGCCCAAACGCAATCACGTCGCGCTGACGCTCGCCCTTGAGCAGCCACCCCTTAGCAGCGTAATAGATCGCTTCGCAGAGATTGCTCTTGCCCGCAGCGTTTGGCCCAATGATGAGATTCAGCTTGTCGTGAGGGACAAGCTCTGTAGGCGCGAGATTGCGAAAGTTATAGAGCGCCAGACGCTTGATCTTCATCCCGGAGATATTTTACTCTGCAGGGTCGGTCAAGGCGAGGAGCTGGGCTTTCAAGTGAGCGATCTCCCCGGAGAAGAGCGGGCTTTCAGCCAAAGCTTTCGCCTTACGATAAGCGTGCATAATCGTGCTGTGATCGCGGCCGCCAAAGATCGTCCCTAGAGCAGGGAAGGAATGATTGGTCAGTTCACGCGCCAAATAGATCGCGATCTGGCGCGCGCAGACAACGCGCCGCTCTCGACTCTCGCCCTCAAGATCCTCAACGCTGATCTGATAATACCGAGCGACTTCGCTCTTGATCAGCTCAGGCGTGAGGAGCTTAGGGCGCTCCGGTGGGGGAAGCAAATCTTTCAGGGCTTCTGGTGAGAGCTCATGGCCGTTGAGGGAGAGCGTAGCGGTCAAGCGCACGAGAGCCCCCTCAAGAGCACGCACGTTCGAGCGCACCCGCTCCGCAATGTACTCGAGGACATTCTGGGGGAGATCCAGGTGGAGTTCTTCAGCTTTGGCGCGCAAGATCGCGAGCCGTGTTGCGAAATCAGGGGGTTGGATATCGGCGACCAATCCCCAGCGAAACCGCGAGATCAACCCCTCGTGAAGATGGGGCAGAGCTTCTGGAGGACGGTTCGACGTCAGCACGATCTGCTTGCCTCGCTGATAGAGATCGTTGAACGTGTGAAAGAGTTCTTCTTGGGTAGCGGCTTTCTCGCGTAGAAAGTGCACGTCGTCAAGTAATAAAACATCTGCGGTACGATAGGTCTTTCGGAACTGCGTGGTCCTCCCCTCGTGCAAGGCGCGATAGAACTCGGTGGCGAAGCGTTCGCAGGTGACATAGAGAATTTTGAGCCACGGGGAGCGCCGTGCGATCTCATGGCCAATAGCGTGGAGCAAATGGGTCTTGCCCAGACCCGACGCACTGTAGAGAAACAACGGGTTATATACGCGTGCGGGATTCTCCGCAACCGCAAGGGAAGCAGCGTATGCTAATCTATTGCTCTCGCCGCGGACAAAACGCACAAACGTATACTCAGGGCACAGCGCCGCAACAGCAGATGAGGGATAGTCTCGCAAAACAGCTTCTGATCGCATCGTTTGCTAACCCCTGGTGCTGGTAGGTACTCACAGCATAGCAGAGATCGCCGGGCGTTGTCAAGTCCAATTCACAGGGTATAACTACGAGACGGCCCTGATCCCAAAAGAATTTTTTGCGAAGCACTGCTAAAGTGGCTCGACGGCGTATAGCCGCATGGAGCACGCGGGTGAAGGTTTGTTCGTTGGGCAGAGATGCCAAAGATTTTGCGGGAAATTGATCACCCTAGTTAGCGGACATAGCCCGGTGTCGAGGTTGCGCTAGGATCTCTTGTGAGGTATGATAACAGCGCTCTATGAGCTGGCGTTTCTTATTAGTCTTGTTAATCTTTGGCGGGTTGTTGTTCTTGGGGGCGCGCTATTTTATGCTGGCTCGCCTGAAGAGCAACCAATACCATCAATGTCCGCACTGCAAAAGCTTCTACCGTGGCGAAGTGACGTACTGCCCACACTGCGGACAAGTCGTCGCCCGTTGGACCAATAGACGATAAGAGTTCCATTCTATTCGCTCACTTCGAGGACAGTGCTCAGCGTCAGCTCCGTTGAGCTTGCTCGATAAGCTGCCCGACCTTCACCTTCGATCTTGCTGGCCCCAGCTTGCTCCACCTTCGCCATGTAGACCCACTCATGCGAGCCCCCCTGCTGCACCTGGAGGATCATAAACTCCAAATCTTCAGAGGAGCTGAGGGCATAGGGCAGGATCTCGCGCCAATAGACGTATTCGATATTCTGCTTGGCTGTTACTCGCAATCTGATCTGAATCGTCTCGCCGACTTGCAGTGCTCTGTTTGGCAGGATGCGCTCAACGATGACAAGCTCGTTCTCCACGCGCTCGACGCGGAACTCCGGAGGCGGTGGCGCGAGCACCGTGATCTCTGTGCTGGCCGTGCTGGCCTGGCCCGCTTTGTCATAGACTGTCAGCTCAATCGTATACTTTCCGGGTTTATCAAAGGTTGGCTTGATCTGGATCCCAGTCAATTCGCGGCCATCGCTCAACTTCCAATGGACGAGCACGATCCCGCGATCGTCCCACGACTGCGACGCATCGAAGATGACCGTCAAGGGCGCCACCCCTATGCGCTCCCCTTGACAGCTTGAACACTCCAGAGCAATCACAGCAACTGGAGGCTGATCCGGCTTCTCCCCAATGGGAATAGGCTGAGTGCACCCTGCAAGCACCATAAATAGCGCAAGCGCAATTATCACAGTTGAAGATCTCATACTCTCATCTCCTTGGCTCTGGCTCTAGATTACTCCCAGAGAGAGCCCAAACGATACCCCACAGTGCAACGATGGCTGTGACGTTGATCACCCTAGGAGCATTCGGACTTCTCAGCGATGAGTTTGACAGTTCCCTCTTGACTCGTTACACTAGACCCAAAAATACCACTGGGAGGGGCCCATGCGCAAGCTCGACGTAGTAGCCCAAGTGGCGCAGCGGACAGGGATGCCCAAGCAGACAGTTCTGAAGTCACTCAACGCGGCCTTAGCTGTGATCGCCGAGGCCATAGCGCAAGGAGAAGAAGTGCGGCTGAAGGGATTTGGCACCTTTGGGGTACGGCCACGCCGTCCCACACGACGCTGTAATGTTTGGACTCGTCAGCTCTTATCTATCCCTAGCAAGCCGATGCCGCGCTTTGTTCCAGGAAAGATCCTAAAGCAACGTGTGGCGAACAATCTCACTATAGTGGAGCTGCCCAGCGGGCGGTTAGCTATCCGCCCACGAAAGAGTTCAGAGGCGCCGTAGAAACTGCTCAGCTTCGTCTTTGTAAGAATGGAAGGGATCAGCTAGGACAAGGGTACGCTTGGGCTCAACGAAGACCCCGTCCCACTCGATCATATATTCGCCGATAGCGCGTCCACGCAGGCCACGCACAATCAGAGCTCGTCCATAAGCCCTCGTATCAGCAGGAGGTTCTTCGATAGCTTGTTCGATATGGGAGTCGCTTACGAGCCGCCGCCGCGATTCGAGCGCATAGTAGAGCCCTTGCTCTGGATCGATATTATGATACTCCAAATCCAAGCTGTGCAGGATATCATCTTGCCAGGTGAGCCCTTCAGCGTCTTTGAAGAGCTGGAGCATTGTGAATTTTGCGACCCAATCAAGTCGATCAGCAAGCTCCAAGGGGTCGCGCTCTAACGCGTCGAGGGTCTCTTCCCATTCGCGGAGGACTTCGTCGGTCTCAGGGTCGCGTCCAGCAAAGCGTTTCTGCGCCGCTTGCAGATAGAGACGTTGGAGATCGATTGCGGAGATCGTTGAGCCATTGTCGCGTCTGACGAGCCATTGATGGGTGGGATCGCGAGAGATCTCTTTGAGGGCGCGCAGCGGCGCGGCCAACTCCACTCCCGAGGGAACGGCTTGCTCTTCTAAGAGATCTAAGACCAAGATCGTCGTGCCCAGCTTAAGAAACGTTGCGTATTCAGAAGGGTTAGCTTCACCAAAGAGCAGGTGCAGCCGCGGGCTCCGAGAGAGCTCGTACATTTGATCCCATTTGGGATTGATTAAAGCGCGGCTGAAGCGGACTCGCCCAGAGACCGTGTGTAAGATATGATCAGCGCGCTGGGAGAGTTGGAAGTCTACCGTCGGATCGGGCTCGACCCCATACGCTGAGTCCACAAAGACAGTATCGGCGATATGGCGAGATTTAGTCTGCCACATCGTGGTGAGGCGATGGCCGCCGACTCGTCCAGCTCCAGCGAAGATCTGGCGCGTGACCAGAAAGGGCACTAACTTCTCGAGGGCGTGGCGCCAGGAGAGCGACTCCGGGTCAACAGAATAATTCTCATGGCACCCAAAGGTGTGTCCGGCAAAATGATCGACGCTATTATTATAAAAACTCACTCGGTCGTGGAGGCGCAGCTCGCGCAAGATCTTCAGAATAAGCCGTTGCCCGGCTCGTTCATAAGCAATCAAGTCACGAAGCGATCGACATTCCGGGGTAGCATACTCCAAGTGTGAGCCGACGGCATCAATATAGAGCCGTCCCCCGTTGATTAAGAACCCGCCAGCTTCTGCGGGCTCAAAGTACATATCGCGCGTGTGCAGATCGAGTAAGCCCCAGCGCTTGTTGCGAAAGACCGCGTCTTTGACACGCTCGACGACCTCTTCGTAAGGACCAAGCCCAGGGTCGCGCACCAAACACCCAAACTCCGTCTCTAGCCCGACAACGCGATGCCGCATTCGCTCACGCTCCTTTAAACTATCTTGGCAAGAGGGGCCTCAGCTCGTCCTCGCTCAAGAACCGAAAGCGCCGCTCACGCGGCGAGCTGCGCTCAAGGAGAGCTGCTTCGACTATGCCTGTCTTGAGCGCTTCTGCCAGGACCGCGCGCCAGTCGGTCTCACTCTCTGAAGAAGCTTCCCGGCGCCCCACAGCCCAGGCTTCGAGAGCCGTCTCCAAAGCTGCGTCGCGCTTGGGCATCTTCTTACTCAATCCTGAGAGCACGCGCTCCATCGCCTCGCGAGCGCTCTCCGTCCCCGCGGCGACTCCAAAATGATACCCGAGCGAGAACTCTCCGTCATAGTTGAGCAGATAGAAGAGATCGCGCTCCGGGGAATCGCCCACTTGCGCAAAGAGCCCGCGCACGACCAAGGGAAGTCTCAGAGGATCGCTGAAGCTGCGCTTCATCGCTGGGCTGAGGGCTACCCCCACGACTCTTTGAATCGAGACGTCCTGTGGGCTGCGGGCAAACCCCTCAGCGTGCGCAAAGTCCACGGCGATCTGACGAATTGTTTCTAAATCAGCCTGGTTGCCCAGCCCCGCAAACGCCAATTTATCATAGATTTCGAAGATCTTCTGCTGCTGAGCGCGGCGCACTGTCACGAGCAAAACCCCTTCGTGACAGGAGAGCCCTACGACGGGGCTGCCCTCGCGCAGGCGATCTTCAACATAATCAGCTTTCTGCCTGAGAGTCTGTTGCCAGTCGTAGGGGGTAAATGCCATAGTCACTCTCTCAGCAAAGTCTTTTGGATAGAACGCAAAATCTCTTCTGGAACGTTAGAGACACCCTCGGCCGTTACAGTCTTAGCGAGGGGCAAGTATTGTCGAATCCCGCCTGTGGCGGTGTCCAAAGACGCAGCGATCTCTAACAACAAGAGCGTCTCGCGCAGGGCCTCTTCGAGCTTCATCTTACGGAATGGGCCCTTGGTGCGCACAATGTACTCAAATGCCCCGCGAATGCGCTCCGCGCCGGAGCCGGCCGCGCCAAACTCGCGGCTCTCGAAGCGTGCCCCCATTACGTCATAGAAGAATATGCGCCCTTCGTTCTTCTCTTTATCAAACGCGCTGACGATGGGCAGAAACCCCCCAATCCCCTGAAGGGCGCCGGGGAGCGCGCGCGAGAGCACGCGCGAAACTTCAGAGAGTTTGCCCTCTAAACTCATCTCTTGGAGTTGGCTGCGCGCATAATACTTAAACGAGTGCTGCAAGAAGCGCACGGCCTCAAACGCCGTGGCGTAAGAGCCAGCAATCGCGATGAGCGTCTCATCGTCGAGCTTTAAAATCTTTTCAGCTTCTTCATAGAAGATTACGTTCCCGGCAGTGGCGCGACGGTCGGCGATATTGAGAACGCCCCTGTCGAACTTCACGGCAATCACGGTCGTACCGTGAGCGCCGACAAGAGAGTCGGGCCTGGGGGGTTCAAAAATGGGCACGCGAACCCCGTAGGCCTCAAGAAGCTTGGCGAAGTCGCCGTGGCTTATGCTGAGCTGATCAGGCATCTTACAGATTCCTCGGCTTAATATCCAAATCTTTCAAAATCTTCCGTATTGTTCCCTTAGGCATATCCCGTCCCTCATGACGAGGGATTGTCGTGAATCTTCGGTTCACCGGATTCCACCAAATTCATGAGAGCCTGGCCCTTGGCGAACGAATTCACAGCCTAATTCTCTGAGCTTTTTCGTCAGTTCACGATAGGTCACGTTAATGTCACTAAGACTTCAGCTCGCAGAGGTTTGCGTGTCTGACAGAGCTTGGGAGGCAAGGGCACCCCCTTCTCTCGCATCGCTTCCAAAAGTGCTTGAGCTACTCCAGGAGCGAGAGCAAAGACCTCTTCGAGCGTTTGTGCCTGTACCAAGAACCCCGGCAAAGCTGGACTCGTAGCCAAATACCCTCCTTCTTCCAAAGGCTCAATCTTCAGAGGAAGCCTGAATTGCTTGGGCTCTTTGCCGTGACTCATGTTCACTCCCCGCTGCGCTGGCGGTAGCGTTGCGCCTGCCGAGGATCAACTCGCCGCATCCGCTCTAAAAGCCTCTCTGTGTCCGGCTTGGGCACGTTGGGCGTGCGCGGCCCGTCA